>UOFB01000286.1_pt1 | contig 13773 bp, 17 predicted proteins | sample 1988871 | NCBI WGS metagenome assembly UOFB01 (sample SAMEA4712195, study PRJEB27164) | hydrothermal vent metagenome | biome: marine basaltic hydrothermal vent biome; feature: marine hydrothermal vent; material: mineral | place: Pacific Ocean | collected 2011-06-14/2011-07-23 | depth 1719 m | reverse complement strand
GAAAAGGGCGTGATGCTTGGAAGCCTGTTGAAGAGCGCCCTAGAAAAATAAGTGCGGCTTTACGTGCTTATGCGGCCATGACCACCAGTGCCGCATTTGGTGCGGTAAGAGATGTGACTCAAATTGAGCATAAATAATAACCTTTAGGAGGTTGTATGTTTTTAGATCGATTAAGTAAAGAGCAACACCAAGCCATTTTTGATTTGGCGGCAAATCTAGCCGCTGCGGATAATGATGTTTCAGAAGAGGAGGTTCAGTACCTTAAGGACTTTAGTACGGCTTATGGCATTGAGTTTGATTTAAATAAATCGGATATTGACATGGCTGAAACGCTCTCTAAGCTAGACAGCAAAGAGGTTCGAATCATTACGTTACAGCAGTTGATTAAAATTTCTTATAAAGACGGCCATTTTGGTAGAGAGGAGCAAGATAAGGTCTTTTTGATAGCACAAAATATGGGCTTAAATGATCCCGAATTGATGATTCGTATTGAAAAATGGGTGCGCCAAGGGTTCGATTGGTTGTATGAAGGGGAGCAGATGTTAAAGCATTTGTAACCGTGTTTTTATGTAAGGATTTGGGTGTAACCGTGTCATTACTCAGCTTTAGAAATAAAAAAACCAGCTAATGAGCTGGTTTTTTTATTGGAGATTTTAGCTGTCGACTATTCACGATAGCCAGGTCCATTAATTTCAAGACCGTTTGACATGTAAGCTTGGAAAAACTCAAGATCACGATAGGTTTCACTTTGCACTTTGTAAGGTTCTGCACGAATATTCTTTTGACACCCCTCATAACGACGATGAAGCGTTCCAAGGTTTTGCCATTTCGCGCGAAAAACAGGAAAGTGTGTTGTGTGTCCTAATGCGGCAGAAAGTGTGTTGGAACGAGCATTTCGTCCTGAATTATCAACATGACACTTTGCACAAGACAGGTTAAATTGTCCTCGTGGCTTATTGAAAAAATCACGTCCTTTGTTATAAGCGGCGAGTGCCGCATCAGACTCGATTTTGACATCAATTTTTTGTCCACGCGCATTATCTGCTAAGTAAGCACTGATTTGTGCAATAGGCCCTTTTTTCCAACCATAAGCTTCTAAGCCAGCATCGGTTCGACACTTATTGATGGCGCCTTCAAGGGTGACCACTTGTTTGGTTTTTTCATCAAAATAAGGGTATTTGACACGGATTTTACTGACATCTGAACCGAAACATTTTTGATAGACAGCGAGGTCTTTATTATAAAGTGCTTCCCCTTCATCAATGGCATCTAAATAGGGAGGGAACTCTTCAGCCGCTTCCCATTGCGCCATTTTGTCTGCTGAATAAATATAGGGACCATTGATGTACTCTTCTGGTGTGATGTTAGGATTTTTTGCTTTAAAATACTCGATAAATTGTTGTCGATCTGTTTCTGGATCAATGGTTGCCGCCATGCTTGATGCGGCCAGCATTGAAACCCCTAAAGATAAAGCGATTAGCAATGTTTTTTTCATTCCAATCCTCCGCCCGAGAGCTTTATTTGGTTTTCTAAGCTCGCGTTATTCATTTGGAAGAGCTTAGAAAGCCAGTTTTAAATTATTTGTAACTACCTAACGTAGTTATAAATATTGTAGTTATAAATATTATAGTAACGGCTCAGATTGTCCCTAAACCCCGTCAGTTTAAGGTGAAAATTGTGCGTTTACAGGTGTAAATAATCAATTTTTAACACAAAAAATGGCGGGTTTTAGGGGGGAGCTGAGTCGTTACAATTATTTTAATTTAAGTTTTGAGGTACCCTTTGCACCCGTATTATCAACCACTGCAATGGAGACTTCATCACCAGAGTTTGCTTTTACTTTAACGGAAACATATGGGTTGGCAGAAACCGCACCAGACCACTGTGCGTTGACGGCTGTTTCACCATTGACCGCAATCTCAACCGTTTCGATAAATTTAGCAGGATAAGGCTTTCCTGTTTTTTTATCCATACGAAGTCCTGATTCCATAGGGTGCTTAATGAGGGCTTTTACTTCCGCTACGCCCGCTTTAGATTTTCCACGCATTCTAATTTTAATAGACATATTCATTCCTTTCCATAATATTTAAGTCGTTGTGTTTGTTGGCGTTTAACGGTTTAACGTTTAACCACCACAACCACCGATGGTTACTTTGACTTCTTGTTCTGCTTTAAGTAGCTTACCGTCGGCTTTTACAATCGCCACAACATTCATGGTTTGTCCAAGTTTGATTCGTGTTGATACAAAGCCAAGTGCCGCCGGTGCGAAGGTGTATTCGCATACGAGAGGCATCGGGTTTTTGGCTCCTAAAATAGCAATGGACTCCACGCCGCTGATCGCCGTTGCATCAACGGTAATTGGCGTAACCGCACCATTTTCTGCAATGGCAGGGGCTTTCAGTTTGATATCACTTGATGCCGTAGTGGTGCTTGAACCAAAAACATTCGAAAGTGCGTCTTCAGTGGTTTTTGAACCAAAGGCTTTTTTATTCCAATCTGCTAGAACAGTCGTTGGTATTAATAGCCCAGCATTAACAGCTACGACGGTTGCACCCGTTGCGAGGGTTCCTTTAAGAAAAGATCTACGTTTCATAGTTATTTAACTCCCTGTTAAGGTTTTTTGATGTTAAAAGAGGCCTTTGCACGAAAGGATGCACGGATAAAAAAGGCTAAAATAGTCCTGATTTTCGTTGAAAACCTTGTGAATAGCTTGCTATTCCCTGCGTTTTCCGCCTCAATCAGTCAAATTTTCTCTCTTTTTTCTCTCGCGCCCCTCTCGTGCAAAGGTCTCTAAAAGTTATTTTATAGTGTGTAAATATACTCTGTGATGGTATTGATTTCATCATCCGTCAAGATACCGTGTCTTCCAAAAGGAGGCATCATGCTATTTGGTACCGTTTGTGTTTCTTTGGCTCCCCAGATTTTATCAACTAATTTTTGCTTATCAGGATAACGTAGTTTCATTGCGATGAGTGCAGGGCCGATATTGCCTGGCATGGAACCACCTTTTATGGAGTGACAAGCTAAGCAGTTTCCTTTTGATCTAGAAAACGCCAGCTTTTTGCCTTCTTCAATGGTGGCCGCAGAGGGCTCAGCGGCCATGGCTGTGATGGGGGTTGAAATGACGAACCCAGAAATTGCAAGAGCTGCCAGTAGGTGCTTCATTTTAGAAATCATTATTTCTTTCCTCCGAGGTACCGAGATTTTTTAAAATATAAAGATTTTTTTTAACGCTTGTTTTGTAGCTTACTCAGTTGGGCGATAAACGCAAGTTTTTTAGCTGAACTCTAGCTATAGTATTTTTAATCACTCAACAGTATTTTCTTATATGCACTTATTAGTGTTTGCTTATTTCTTTGTTTTTCAATAAGTTGCTGTTTTGATGCTTAAATAATGCGATGCGTTGTTTTAGTGTGGCGTTGGCGGTTAAGTTTGCTTGTTTTAAAAGGTAAGAGGTTCTTTTTGTGTTACCAATATCAAATTGAGCAAGGGCTAAAAAAAAGTAAGCGTTAGCGGTTTGTTGTTGGTTGGCATAGATTTCAGAGAGTTTTTTATATACTTGATAAGTGTATCGTTGATTTTCCACATAGCTTTTTAAAAGCGCTATGGCTTGTGTCTCTTTTTTTAAAGAGAGTAAAAAATCGGTATAGCTGAGTAATACCGCGGTATTGTTTGGGTAGAGATCCAACAGGTAGTCTGCCTGATTGAGTGCCACATGAATGGCTTTTGAATCATTAATCGGGTGTTGTGCCAAAATTTGTAACAGTAAAGTGGTGTAAAAAATATGATTTGGATTCTGTTTTACAAGGGTCTGTAGGCACTCAATTTGAGCAAGTGAAAATGGCGCTTTTTTAGTGAGTAGGTCTACATTTTTTTGATAGCAAGAGAGTGGGGCTGAACGTTTTTGAGTGTACGGCGCTGTTTTTGTTTCTTTTATGTGGGCTTTTAATTTTAATTGAATAAGCGCTAAATGGTTATTAGGTTGTTTAGGCGATTGCACGGGAAGCATTTGAGCACGATTTTCTGATTCCGCAATACGGCGTTCGGTAACCGGGTGTGAACGTAATATTTCAGGCATTTGAGAGGTACTATTTTGACTCTCTTTGGCAAGTCGTGCAAAAAAGTCGCCCATTGAGTGCGGGTTGTAACCCGCTTGGCTTAAAAACTGAATGCCAATGTGATCGGCTTCGGACTCATGAAGGCGTGAGTTTTTAAGTTGTCGTTCAATATCAAGGCTTAAGCCAGCCATTAAAGTTGGGTAGACCGCTGAGCTGTCATACATCCCAATTAATGCAGCGGCAAGCAGGGTGGCAATGGTGTTTAAATTACTTTGTTTGCTGTTTTTTTCATAGCCACGCGAGAGGTGGTTTTGAGTCACATGGGCAATTTCATGAGCCATCACTGCGGCTAATTCACCTTCATTTTTGGCCGCTAAAATCAGGCCAGTATGAATACCAATAATGCCATTGGGGCCGGCAAAGGCATTAATGTTAGGATCGTCAATGACGTAAAACTTAAAAGAGCGTTTCTCCCCTATTTGACTGGCCATCTCATGGCCTATTTTTCGAACATAGCTGACCACATCAGGATCGTAGTTTAGGTTATATTGCGTGTGCAGTGCCGCACTAAACGCGCGGCCTAGTGCTTTTTCTACATTCATATTGTAAGCAATCAAATCCGAGGAGCCTAAGTCGGGCAGTTTGGCGGCTTGAGTTATTGAGGCAGGGGTTAATAGCACCAATATGAATAGGAGATGATAAAATGGCGCGTTAAGTGCCTTTGTATAAAAAAGGGTTGTATTCATTTTGAGTGTAAAATGGCTTGGTCTCCATAAAAGAGTATATTGTGAATATTATAGTGGATAGTAAAGGATTAGCGTGTCCTATGCCAGTGATTAAGCTTAAGAAAGCATTAACGCAAAATCCATCGAAAGAGAGAGTTTTTTTATTGGTATTAACCGATGAAGGCGGTTTGAAAGACATTCCAGCCTTTTGTCAGCAGCAGCAATTAGAGTGGGCGTTAGTACAAACAGAGCCTTTTATTGAGTTTAAAGTATGGCGCAAATGTCATTTGGAAGAGGGGGGGGGTAAAAATGGATGACTTGCCAACAGAACAGTTAAGTATCATACAGACCAAAGGTACGCTAGATTGGGCGTATCCCGTGTTTATTCTAGCCAGCACCGCTGCCGCAATGGATAAAAAAGTTGAGCTGTTTTTTACCTTTTATGGTTTGAATTGCTTGTTAAAAGACACCAGCGGGCTAAAAGTATCCCCATTAGGCAATCCTGGCATGGTGATGAAAAGCCCTATTGGTCCTGATTGGTTAAAAAAAGTGGATTGGAACAAAGCACTTCCAGGCTTGGTTTGGACGCTTCCTGGCGCGGCAAAGCTTGCCACATGGGGGTTTAAGAAGCAGATGTTAATGGAAGGGCAAGTTCCCGTGGAAGAGCTGAGAGCGCTTTGCCTTGAATTAGGGGTCAGTATGACCGCGTGCCAAATGACCATCGACTTAATGGGATATAAACAAACGGATTTTATTGAACCGATTTCGTTTTCGGGCGCGGCAACGTATTTTGCCAACACACCCAAAACACAGAGTTTATTTATATAACGTTTTTTTTAAAAAAATTGATAGAATAGCTCAAAATTTAAAAATAAAGTGATGTTATGAAACCATTTGAAAAAGGGATTTACCTACTTCCCAACTTAATGACCACCGCCGCACTCTTTGCCGGTTTTTATGCCGTTATTGCTGGAATGCAAGGTAACTTTGAACTCGGTGCCATTGCGATTTTAGTGGCGATGGTGTTGGATGGCTTGGATGGGCGGATTGCTCGGATGACCAATACGTGCAGTTCCTTTGGCGCAGAGTACGATAGCTTATCCGATATGATCTCATTTGGACTTGCGCCTGCATTATTGATGTTTCAGTGGGTACTGCATGATTTTGGCAAGCTCGGCTGGTTAATCGCCTTTATTTATACGGTGGCCGCGGCATTGCGTTTGGCGCGTTTTAATACGCAGGTGGGCGTGGCGGATAAACGGTACTTTCAGGGATTGCCCAGTCCAGCCGCAGCAGGTGTTTTGGCCGCGCTTATCTGGATGGTCGAGGCCAATCAATTAGAAAATGCCGCATTGCCGGTAACAACATTAGTTCTCACTCTTGTGGTTGGATTAATGATGGTGAGTAACATTCGTTTTAGTTCATTTAAAGAGCTTAATTTAAAAGATAAAGTCCCATTTGTAACGCTATTAATTATTGTACTTATTTTCGTGATTATTACCTTAGAGCCACCGATTTTTCTGTTTATTATCTTTTTAGGCTACACCTTATCTGGCCCTGTGGTCACATTGGTTACGTTAAAAAAGACCCGTGCATTACGTAAACAACAGCGTGGCAACGAAGAGAATGAAAACAAGCCTTCTTCCTCGGAAGAGGAGGTAAATACAGCGGATAAAACGGACAACAACGGAGACAAGTCATGAAGGATCACTTAATTATATTTGATACCACGCTACGAGATGGTGAACAGAGTCCCGGTGCATCCATGACCAAAGAGGAGAAGGTTCGGATTGCCAAACAGCTTGAAAAATTACGAGTGGACGTGATTGAAGCGGGGTTTCCCGCCGCCAGTCAGGGGGATTTTGAATCGGTTCAAGCGGTTGCTTCGGTGGTTAAAGACTCCATTGTTTGTGGGTTGGCACGTGCGGTTGAAAACGACATTGTACGTGCGGGAGAAGCGATTAAACCTGCTAACGCAGGACGCATTCATACCTTTATCGCCACCTCGCCGATACACATGGAAAAAAAGCTTCGCATGACGCCAGATCAAGTGGTTGAGCGTGCCGTGTGGGCGATAAAACGTGCTCGTGATTTTACCGATGATGTGGAGTTTTCACCTGAAGACGCAGGGCGTTCAGAGCTGGATTTTTTATGCCGAGTGATTGAAGCCGCGATTGATGCGGGCGCGACCACTATTAATATTCCCGATACCGTGGGTTACAATGTACCCCATCAATTTGGCGGTCTGTTTAAAACGTTGATTGAGCGTATTCCTAACGCCGATAAAGCCATTTTTTCTGCACACTGCCATAACGATTTAGGCCTCGCCGCCGCCAACTCACTTGCCGCCGTTAGAAATGGCGCACGTCAAGTCGAATGCACCTTAAATGGCTTGGGAGAACGTGCAGGAAATGCCGCGCTGGAAGAGGTTGTTATGGCGATTAAGACCCGCCAAGATATTTTTTCGGTGGACACGCGCATCAACACAAAAGAGATATTAGCGACATCTCGTTTGGTTTCCAATATTACAGGGTTTGCGGTACAGCCCAATAAAGCCATTGTGGGAGCAAATGCGTTTGCGCATGAATCAGGTATTCATCAAGATGGAGTCTTAAAACACCGAGAAACTTATGAAATCATGCGTGCCGAAGACGTGGGCTGGAGCACCAATAAAATGGTGATGGGTAAGCACTCTGGGCGCAATGCGTTTAAAAGCCGTTTAGATGTTTTGGGCATTGCGTTTGAAACCGAGCAAGAGCTAAACGATGCATTCATCCGTTTTAAAGAGTTGGCCGATCGTAAGCATGAAATTTACGATGAAGACCTTCAGTCGCTGGTAACAGACAACAATATTCAACGTGTCGAAAATGATATTTACCGTTTGGTTTCGTTAAAGACCTCAATGGAAACGGGAGAACCCTCTAAAGCCGAAGTGGTCTTATGGGTACAAGGTGAAGAGTTAAGTGCCTCTGCAAACGGTTGCGGCTTGGTCGATGCAACGTTTAAAGCCATTGAATCCTTGGTCGAGTCTGGAGCATGTTTGGAGCTGTATTCGGTGAGCAACGTCACCAATGGTACGGATGCACTGGGCGAAACCACCGTTCGACTTGAAAAAGGCGGTCGGATTGTGAACGGGATGGGGTCGGATACCGACATCGTATTGGCTTCTGCCAAAGCCTATGTGAACGCACTGAATAAAATTGCCGATAAACTGGTCAAAGATCATCCTCAAGCCTCTGTTTAAATACAAAATAGAGGGGGGGGGAGAAAAATAAATGAAGTATTTTAATGTCTAAACCAACGTCTCAATCAATGCCTAACACCTCCTTTTCAAATGCACTTTTTGAACAGATGGGGGGGGTAAATTGGCAAATCAGACCTAATTCTGTTTTAAATACAGCGGATGCCACCGTGCAGGATAGTGCGGTAACCAAAACGGCAACAGAAGAGGTGTTCGTTTTGGAAACACACGAACGGGAGACCACGCCTGATGCACGTACCGTTGTGGTTTTAGGCCAAGGGTTAGACGATGTTTGGCAAAACGAATCACAGCAAGCGTGGTTGCTATGGCAAAATATTGTGCAAGTATTTGACTGGGAAGATGCTCAAATTGTCTTTTTTGATACGGCGCACCTTGCCAGTGAAGAGGTGAATTTTACCACCATGGAAGAGATTATTGAGCTGGGGGTGGACTGGGTGTTAAGCATGGACGAAGAGCACGCCTTGTCTGAAATGCTGCAAGAGGGCGTGCAAGTGGTTCAAGTACCCGATTTGGAATCTATGTTAATGGATCCATACGCCAAACAAGTCTTTTACAATACCGTTGTGTCCACAACGGAGTTATTGCCAGCGCACTCATAAATTCAGACATGATGAGTGAATTTAGCTATTTAGACCCCATGCAAGAGGCCGACTTACCGTGGGTGCTGGCGTTAGAACAACGATCTTACGATTTTCCTTGGAGCCAAAAAGGCTTTGAAAACAGTCTTGAACGAGGATTAAGCTATCTTTTTTACAGTGCACAGGGCGATAAGCTAGGTTACTGTTGTCTTCTGCCCGTTCTGGATGAAGTACAAATTTTAAACGTATGTGTTGCCCCAGAATACCAAGGGAAAGGCGTTGCAAAATCCGCTTTAAAAACACTCTTAGCCAAGTTGCAAGAGAGCGTTTATCAAATAGTTCTATTAGAAGTTCGTTGTTCAAATACTCCCGCCATTAAGCTCTACCAGTCTTTGGGGTTTAATCAAAATGGTCTTCGCAAAAACTACTATCGTGTCAATCAATGGAATGAAAGTCAGCAGTGCTTAATAGAAGAGAAGGAAGATGCGTTGTTAATGTTTCTTAGCTTCTCAAATGCATAAAAGTTCTTAATTTATTGCATTTGAGGGCTTGGTTTGTTTTAATGGTTCTGAAGACATTTCTTAATAGGGGAAGTTTATGAATACAGTTCATTCCAATCGTCCAGTCGCAGAAGAGGTGGTGGCAAAAGCTTTAGTGAATACTAAAAACGAGCTGGCGTTGTCTAACGAAGTGGTGGGGAATATTATTGGCGTAAATGCCAGTACCATGAGTCGAATTGTAAAAAATGGTCAAATAAAAAACGCCAAAACGCTGGAAGCCAGCCTATTGCTTATTCGAGTATATCGTTCTCTGTATGCCATATTAGGCGGGAGTCGTGAGTCTATGCGCCATTGGTTAACTACTCAAAATGCCCACCTTAACGGTATGCCCATTTTACAACTGCAAGAGATGGTCGGGTTAGTGAACGTCGTTCAGTATTTAGATGCCATGAGAGGGCGTGCTTGAAATCTCTTTTAGCATCACACCTTACCAATGTGAATACCTGTATTTTTAGAATGGTTGAGTCTCAAGAAAAAGTGGCGACCATGCAACTTGTTGATACGCTGGATGAACAGGCGTTATTAGAAAGTTTGATTGAATCAACCAAACCCAACTTAATTGATGGTCAGCGACACTACTTGATCGAAACCCCATTTCGTTATCCACCACTCCTGCATGGTTCACGCTTTGGAAGCCGATTTGAACCCTCTATTTTTTATGGTGCTCACACCGTTCAATCCATGCTTTATGAGTCCGCTTATTACGCATTTTATTTTTGGAGTGCCTTAGAAACGTCTTTTGAAAACCCCGTTATTAATCATAAAACCTCTTTTGAAGTCAACGTAAAAAGCCCTAGGTATGTCAATCTATGCGCCATTCAAGACGTGGAGATACAGCAAAAATTACGCTCTAAAACAGACTATGGCTTTACCCAATCAGTGGGGGCGACCTTAAGAACATTACAGGTTGATGCCTTTTCTTATATTTCGGCAAGAAGCCCAAATGAAAGTAAAAATATAGGTCTGTTTAATATAAAAAGTCTGACGAGTGCGCCACTAAGGCAATGTGGTTGGGAAGTAAAGCAGACCGCCGAATCCATTCTTTTTTATTGTCGAGAAAACACAGCACTCAATGCCGAGTTTCAAAAAGAGATTTTTTTAGTGAATCAAGTCTTTCCAGCGCCTTCGGCTTAATTAAAATAAAATGGACGATGAAAAAAAGAGGGGGGGGAGAAAATTTTCTCCCCCCCCCTCTTTTTTTAAAAGGTGTAATGGTCTAATAAACCTAAGTCCGCAATTCCGTTGGAATCGTTTTAGCCAGTGTTTGCGCCATCTCTTTGTAGAGTTTAGGGTTCGCCGTTAAGATATTACCGCTGGTCAAATAATCTTCCCCCCCCTTAAAGTCAGTAGCCAGTCCACCCGCTTCTTGTACCAACAGAGCACCAGCAGCAATGTCCCAAGGCTTTAAGTTAAACTCCCAGTAACCATCCACACGACCACACGCCACATACGCTAAATCGAGCGCCGCCGAACCCGCACGGCGAACCCCTGCGGTAGAGGTGATAAAAGATTTTAGACTGGCCATGTAACTGTCGAGGTAGCTAAAATCATGGTAAGGAAAGCCCGTTGCCAATAACGCATTATCCAGTGTTTTTTGTTGGCTGATACGCATACGTTGATTGTTTAAAAACGCCCCTCGTCCTCGTGTGGCAGTAAACATTTCATCACGCACAGGATCAAATATCACCGCATGGGTCAATTTACCCTTCTCCTTAATAGCGATAGAGACACAAAATTGTGGAAACTGGTGTAGAAAGTTGGTCGTACCATCCAGAGGGTCTATAATCCATTCTACATCCGACACCCCATATTTGGTTTTTTTGGCTTTTTGTTGACCGCTCTCTTCTGCTAAGATAGCGTGTTCTGGATAATATTTTTTAATGGTTTTGATAATCGTGTTTTCAGCCTCTTTATCCACTTCGCTCACGTAATCGTTTTTACCCTTATGCTCGATGTTTAATTGGTCGATTCGTGCATAATGGTGCATAATGTTGCCGCCTGCGGCACGAGCGGCCATAGTGGCGATATTTAAAAGTGGGTGCATGAATACGTTCCTTGGGTTTGAATTTGAATATTTTGTGAGATTATAACGGAAAGAGAACATGATTGAAGATTACAGTTTAAATTCTAGCTTGGCAAAAGTCCGAGTAGTGTTGGTAGAGACCTCGCATCCAGGGAATATTGGAGCGGTGGCGCGAGCCATGAAAAATATGGGGCTAAGTCAATTAGTACTCGTCAACCCAAAAGAATTTCCCTCTCAGGTCGCATCAGCCAGAGCCTCTAGTGCCTGTGATATTTTGAATAAAGCTACGGTGGTCGCCACACTGGACGAAGCACTGGTCGGCACAAAACTGGTATTTGGTGCAAGTGCGCGCCTAAGAAAAGTCTCTTGGCCTCAGCTCGATGTGCGAGAAACCGCTAAATTAGCGTTAGAAACCACCGAAGAGGGCGAGGTCGCACTGGTGTTTGGCCGTGAAGATTCTGGTTTAAGTAACTTAGAAATGGATAAATGCCACTATTTAAGTCACATACCCTCCAATCCAACCTACTGCTCCTTAAACATCAGTGCCGCCGTTCAGGTGTTTGCTTACGAGTGCCTAATGGCATCAAACGTTCGTTCCGTACACAGCAAAAATGACCGAGCAAAATTAGCCAATACCGAACAGCTAGAAGGCTTTTACGATCATCTATTTCAAACCTTGCAAGACATCGAGTTCTTAGACCCCGATAAAAATGCACGGTTCATGCGCCGTATGCGCCGTTTATACAACCGTGCGCAACTGGACGTAAAAGAGATTGATATTCTAAGAGGCATTTTGTCCGCGTCACAACGCAAGGCATTAACGTCAGGAAAAGAAAAAGATGTTTAAACGATTAAAATCCGATATCCGCAGCGTGTTTGATCGAGACCCCGCAGCACGCAATACCTTTGAAGTGATGACCACCTACCCAGGATTGCACGCCATTCTATGGCATCGGTTAGCACACTGGTTATGGCATATTGGATTGAAATGGTTAGCGCGTTTTATCTCCACCATCGCACGTTGGTTAACAGGGATAGAGATACACCCCGCCGCTAAAATTGGCGAACGATTTTTTATCGACCACGGCATGGGCGTAGTGATTGGTGAAACCGCCGAAATTGGCGACGACTGCACCCTCTACCACGGCGTAACACTCGGCGGAACCTCTTGGCAAAAAGGCAAGCGCCACCCAACACTGGGTAATGGCGTAGTCGTGGGGGCAGGTGCAAAAGTATTAGGCCCGATTGAAATTGGAGACAACGCCCGAATAGGCTCAAATGCCGTCGTAGTCAAACCCGTTTCTGCCGGCAAAACCGTGGTCGGCATTCCAGGGCGAGAAGTCGATCAAAAAGACAAAGATTTAGACAAACGTCGAGCCAAAATGGCCGAAAAAATAGGCTTCGATGCCTACGGAGTCGGTCAAGAAATGGCCGATCCCATCGAAAAAGCCATTTACAGCCTACTAGATCACATTCAAGTGCAAGACCAAAAAATGGACGCCATGGCAAAAGAACTCGCCAAGCTAGGCGGAGAACTGATTGACACCAAACTCCCCGAATTAGACGACGCCGTTTTAGAGCCATACGACCCCGTTCAGGCCGCGCATTTAAAGGATAAGAAGTAGATATAAATATACAAGATTAATGATGGATTACTCCTGTAATACCTATATCAGGTCAAAATATCAGAGTTTTCTAAAACCCTGTCAAATTGACAGGAGATAGGGTATATTAGCGAATAGAAGGGCAAAAATGCCTTATACTACATGTTAGCTTTCAAAATCGGCAAGTAGGCAGCATGTATACTATCCTAATTTTTTGCTGGCCTACTTTTCTATGAAATACGATACCCTTCCCAAAGCGTTATACAACCACCAGAATGTAAAAAAAATTCTATACCATAACGACTCATGTATTTTGTACAAAAAACTGAGCGAAAGCTTGTCAGATCAAGAGAAAATATCTACTTCTCACTGTGTGGTATTAGTTTTAAAGGGTAAAGTGGAGGTGAAAACTAATGAGGGAGAGTGTATCGCTTCCCACGAAAATGAAATGTTATTTATGCCTCGCGATACGTATCTTATTTCTGATTTAATAAAAGGTCGAGACTGTGTAGAGGTTTTTCTTGTTTTCTTTAACCATGAAATAGTGGTCAAGTTTTTAAGCTCAAAAAACAAACAGCGCAGGACATCTCCTGTCTCCACATCGACAATTTGTAAATTGAAAACAAACAAAAAAGTCATAAATTACTTTAGTTCCTTGAAGGATATTTATTTTGATTTAGAAAATAATAAAGATATTCTGGAGCTTAAAATTTTAGAGTTTTTACACCTGCTTTATTTAAGTAATCAAAGTGAAATAATAGACACCCTTAACTCATCTGAAAATCAAAAGAAAAGGAGAAGTATCGAATCCATCATGATGGATAATTATGACAAAAATCTTACAATCACAGACTTTGCTAATCTCAGTGGTCGAAGCTTATCTACGTTTAATCGTGATTTTAGAAGAAAGCATGGGCAAACACCAAAACAGTGGCTTATAAAGAAAAAAATGGAAAAAGCCGA
>UOFB01000100.1_pt1 | contig 14431 bp, 12 predicted proteins | sample 1988871 | NCBI WGS metagenome assembly UOFB01 (sample SAMEA4712195, study PRJEB27164) | hydrothermal vent metagenome | biome: marine basaltic hydrothermal vent biome; feature: marine hydrothermal vent; material: mineral | place: Pacific Ocean | collected 2011-06-14/2011-07-23 | depth 1719 m | reverse complement strand
CGTACCACTGGCTAAAATTGGGGGCAAAGGCCTCTTTACCAAAGAGTTGGAAGATCGCATGATGGATGGAGATGCGGACATTGCCATTCATTCCATGAAAGACGTGCCAATGGAACTGCCCGAAGGATTTGCACTCGGTGCTCTGTTAGAGCGTCACTCACCAACTGATGCGTTTGTATCAAACCAATATGCCACCTTTGACGAACTACCAAAAGGCGCGATTTTAGGTACCTCCAGTCTGCGTCGAAAAGCACAATTAATGGCGGTTCGTCCCGATTTAGATGTGCGTGATTTACGTGGTAACGTTGGAACACGCTTAGGTAAACTGGATGCCGGAGAGTACGATGCCATTGTATTAGCCACGTCTGGTTTACAGCGTTTGGGGTTAGATGATCGAATTCGCCATGAAATTTCCCCCGATGTTTGCTTGCCAGCGGTCACGCAAGGCACATTAGGTATTGAGTATTTTTCTAAAGACACCGAAACACTCGACATTATCCGCGTACTTAACCACGAAGATTCTGAAATTCGTGCCATTGCTGAACGTGCAATGAACCACCGTTTAGAAGGCGGTTGCCAAGTGCCAATTGGCGTATTTGCCGAACTGGATGGTGATCAAATTTCCATTCGTGGTTTGGTCGGCTCTTTAGATGGCACTGAAATTTTAACCGCAAACATTCAAGGTAAAAAATCCGATGCACATGCATTAGGTGTCGCTTTGGCCGAAAAACTACTGGATCAAGGGGCTAAAGCCATTTTGGATGAAGTCTATGCATCAGACCTTCATAAAGGTTAAAAGGTAACAGCTGTTGAGCCAACCCTTATTTACTCTGCTTAATACACGTCCTATGGATCAAGCAGAGGCATTAACCCAACAAGTTCAATGGCATCATGGGCAAGTCATCTCCTGTCCAAGCATTGACATTCAGTGGGTCGTCTCTCAGGATACGATATTTGACTTATCAGAAAGCATTGATAAAATCATCTTCATTAGCGCGAATGCAGTACGAGGATTTTTAAAGAGTGTTTATTACCCATCGTATTTAGATGCTTCAAAAAGGACTCAAAAACCAATTGAATTGTATGCGATTGGGCGTGCGACACAACAAAGTGGTTTTGCACACCAACTCCCTCTCTCGGTGCTTTCTCAAACGGATTTTGACAGCGAAAGTTTATTAGCACACCCGGTGATGCAGTCCATTCATCAACAATCGATTGTGATTGTAAAAGGAGAGGGGGGTCGTACACTGCTTGAAACCACGCTGAAAGCACGTGGTGCCAATGTTCAATTGCTTGAAGTCTATCGGCGAGTGCCCGCTCCTTTTTGTATGCAGAGTTGGTTAAAATTTGAGCAATCACACCGTCCTATTTTATTATTGACGAGCATGGAGAGCTTTACTTTTTTGCTCAAGCATTTAGTGGAGCTTGATTCTAATTATGCGGAATTAAGCCATTCAAAATGGCGTTTTTTAACAGAGACGATAGTCTTTAGCGAACGCATTAAAAATCAGATGCAAGCGCAAGGGTGGCAAGGCTCTATTCGTGTGGTGATTGAGCAGAGTAATGTGGGTATTCTGGATACGTTGTTGGCGACAAATTCTTAAATTAGGTAAAAAAAATGTCAAAAAATCAAACTAAAAAAACGACAGAGCAGCAAAAAAATACACCAGACGCTGTACAGAGTGCCTCTCAAAATCCTGAGGAGAAGTTGTCCGCTCAAAAAACAACGGAGCAAAAGACAGATGCTGTGGCGGATAAAATAGATAAAGCAGGTAAAACAGACAAAGTGGCTTCGAAGCGTAAAGAAGGTGATTTAAAAACAGAGAATAAGTCCGTTAAAAAATCCCCCTCCTTTTTCTCACGATTTAAATGGTTTTTTATGTGGTTGGTTGTTTTTGTCGCCATTGCCGTAGCCGTCTTTTTTACGCGTAAAGATGTAGATTGGCAAGTGCAACACATTAACGATTTACAAACGCAAGTCGCTCAACTAAATCAAGCCCAGCAGGCATTAGAAGCCCGTGTTGACTCAACACTCAAAGAGACCGAGCAACGTTTGCTCGCCAAGGTAGAAGCAAGTCTTGAAACCAAAGTGAGTCAATCGGTTCAAAGCAATGTCAGTCAGAGCTTGGCCTCACCAGAACATCAAGCGATGGTAACTCAAGCGGATATCGACCAACTTCAACAAGCCACACAACAGCAACTGGCGCAACTGCAAGAGAAATTAAGCACACTCGGTGAGCAAGCCATTCAGCAGACCCAACAAGTGCTATCGGGCGCATCGGACTTAGCCGAAACCACCAAGCAAGCTTTGCAACCTACGGCTGAAACCGAGAAAGCATTGGCCGATATTGAGCAAAAATTGCAAACGCAGCTCAGCCAAGTGAGTAGCAAATTGCTTGAACTATTTGAGTTTAAATCAGAACAACAAGCACTCACCAAGCAAACCGCAGAGAGTCCGCCCGTTGAAAAGCAATCTTTAGAGCAGTTTAAACAGTGGGTGATCGAAGTGAATACCCAGTGGCTACTCAGAGGGAATGTGGTCGAAACTCGTGCTCAATTAACCGCATTGCAACAAGCCATTGCCATCAGTCAAATACCCGAGGTCATCCACCTAGCAAGTTTGATTGGACAAGACTTGGCTTACTTAGCGCGTTACCAAACACAACAAACATCCGATATACTGAATACCAGCGCTTTAAAACAAGCGATTCAATCACTGAGCATGGCGCATTCAAAACAAGAAAATAGGGGCAGTGTAACCTCCGACACCCCTTCAGGGGGGGGGGAGAATTTTTCAAACAATACAGAAACCAATGCCGATTTAACCCTAGATTCGGCTGTTGAGCGACTTAAACAAACCTTTAGTGGCCTTGTGAGTATTAAAAAACGTGATGCAGAAGCCGAAATAACACAAGTTGAATCGTTAATTTTGCAAGATGTTTTAGTGCAACGAGCTCTGTTATTGGTAGATCGAATTGACTGGGCAATTATCTCACAATCGGATACGCTCTTAAAACAGTCCGTACAGGATTTACAATCGTACATTGACCGTACTTTTAGTACCGATTCTGGCACATTTAAATCCCTGTTAAGTCCATTTTTAGTACACCAATTTGAAGCTCGCCAACCGTTGGCGATTCAAAATTGGTTAGCTGAGCAAAAGTAGTTAGGAGGCTGTCCGAGAATGAGAAATCTACTGACCAAAATGACTTTCCCTTGCGAGGACTTTCATTCTCGGACAGCCTCCTCGATGGTTCAAATAGATAACACGATTCAAAAGGAATTAAGATGGGCTTAATATTAACATTGGCGTTGGTCTTTCTCGTTGGAACCAGTTTAGCCACGCTGCTTATTTATGACAATGGTCTCGTTTCCATGGTATGGGGAGACTGGGTGATTGAAACCAGTGTGAGTTTCTTGTTGGTCAGCTTGGTGGTGCTTTTTGTCGTCATCTATTTCAGTATTCGCTTACTGTCCAACCTGTGGAATACGCCAAAATTTTGGCGTAAAAACCGTCGTTTAAGCCAGTACAAAAAAGCAGAAACCGCGTTATCAAAAGGCATGGTCGCACTGGAACATGGTGATTGGCGTAAAGCCGAAAAAGAGCTTATTAAAACCGCCAAGCAGAGTGAAGAGGGCTTAATGCACTACCTCAGTGCCGCCAAAATGGCGCATAATCAACAAGCCTATAAACGTCGTGATCGCCATCTTGAACAAGCCAGAGCGCACCACATTGATGACTATTTAACCATTGGATTGGTTGAAGCAAGGCTTTTGGCCGAGTCCGAACCAGAAAAAGCGCGTGCTATTTTAGAAACACTGCACGAACAAGCTCCTAAAAACTTCACCGTATTGGTCGAGCTGGCACACATACTGCAAAAACTAAAAGATTGGCAAGCATTGGGTGAGATTTTTCCTGAACTTAAAAAAAGCCAAGCCATAGATAAAGCAGAGCAAGCCGAATTGGAAGCCCAACTTTTAGCTGGAAAATTCAGCTTAATCAATGATCAAGACGCACTGCATCACCTATGGGAACAGATGAGTGAAGAGCGCAAACTCATTCCAGTCGTGTTAGCCGAATACGTCGAAAAATCACTGGGATGGGGGCTTGAAAAAGGCCTTTCAGGCCTGATTGAACGCGCGCTTAAAAAACGTTGGGATGACCGATTGGCTTACCAATACGGCCGTATTGGCAGTGGCGAGCCAACTGAACGTCTAAAAATGGCCGAGTCGTGGCTAAAAAGTCACGAAAACAACCCTGTTCTCTTGCTCACACTAGGACGTTTAGCTTGCGCCGCCCAACTCTGGGGACGCGGCCAAAACTACCTAAAAGAGAGCCTAAAAATCCGGCCTGAAGTTGAAACGTTCCACGCACTCGCTAAATGTTACGAAGCCGAAGGAAAAGAAAATCAAGCGGCTTTGGTGTATAAAGAAGCGATTTTAAAGTTAGAGAATCTGGCAGGGAAGCGTTGAATAAGCTTTCTTCAATCCGACAGCCCCTTAGTCGTTTTTTGAGTCAACTTTACAGCTCTTAATGCCCAATAAGGTATAAGCAGGGCAAAATTTAAAAACCCCTGTCAGCAGGGGCACAACTCCAATCCAGCCAAGTAGATTGCCAGAAATAACGGCCCATGTGATTAATGCTACACCAACAACAACTCTTAATATTCTATCGATACCACCAACATTGCAATTCATAATAAATCCTTTTTTTATTTTTTAGAATAACATTTCTCAAAGGTATTATGGCTAGATTTATGAATAAGGTATGTAACTTAAGTTACATTGGAACGGCATTTTAGAGAATGATTATTTTTCCTCGATAGAGTTTGACATGGCCTTGTTGCTCTAATTTTTTTAATAGCCTACTGATGACTTCACGGCTGGAAGCAAGTTCTTCTGCAATGGTTTGATGAGTCATTTCCAGCGTTGTATCAGAGGGGTGCTGGCTAATCCAATGGAGTAATCGACTTTCAAGAGAGTTAAAAGCCAGTTGATTGACCTTATTGAGCAATTCACCCATGCGCTTTTCAAGTAAGCCAAACATAAAATTTTGCCATTGAGGTTCTGTTTTTAGCCAGCTTAATACTTGCTGTTTAGGAATCATATAGCCTTCACTGTCATCTTGTGTGGTCGCACAGGCATTAAATGGTTGGTGATTCATAATGGATGAAGCCGTTAAAACACAGCTTTCTCCAGAGTAAATATAATAAAGAGTGATGGATTTTCCCTCTTCAGAGGTTGTAGAGACTTTGACCGACCCCTTTGTTAAAACGATTAAATACTCGCAGTCATCTCCTGCTTGGCTAACTTGAGCAAATTTAGGAACTTGAATGGTTTTAACCGATTTTTGGGCAAGAAAATTAAGAATAGACATGAGACAGCATAATGTATTGAGGAAGGTTTTATCATGCTCTATTTAAAGGCTAACGACAAGTCAATCATCTGCCTCTAAGCGTTCTCCTAAAAGAGAGCCTAATGAAAACACGCCTGAGCATCCAGACCCGCTTCTAAAAAGTCGGTTTTAGCCGCCTGAATCATTGGCCAAGGGCCGCACATATAAACAGTAGAGTGGGTTAAGTTTGGGTGCTCTTTTAATACTTGGTGATGCACCAGCCCTGTTGCGCCATTCCAATCCACTTCTTGTTCGGAGAGCACAGGAATGTATTCCAAGTTGGGATGAAGGTCGGTAAGGGCGATCATCTCTTTGTGCATATAGAGTTCAGATTGATTTCGTGCGCCCCAATAAAAATGAATGGGTACGCCGACTTTCTCTTTCAACAAGGTCTCCAACAAGGCTTTCATCGGGGCAAATCCCGTCCCCCCTGCCACTAAAATAATGGGTTGGTGTGCTGGTTGCAACGCAATTTGGTCTTTCGGCCCCTCCATTACCAGTTGGTCGCCTGCTTTCACCGCAAACAGTTTTTGCATCCATTCGCTGTCCGCTTGATTGCGAATGTGGCACTCAATCAGTCCATCGTCTCTGGGGGCTGATGCAATGGAAAACGGTTTTAAATCATCGGCATCAAACCCCAGCATAATATACTGCCCAGAGGCGTAAGCAATGGGGTGTTCAGGCTTGAATAGAAGTTGAATAATGTGAGGCGCAAGTGCCTCAGCGTGCACAACTTTTAATAGGTGAAGGGTGTCCATTAATTTTGAAGCCTTTTAGAGTTTAAATTCAGTCCAGATCGGAGCATGATCGGAAGGTTTTTCCATGGCGCGTTCTTCATAGCCAACATGACAAGCAATGGCTTTGGCATTGAGAGGTTCGGTGGCCAGTATGGTGTCGATACGTAAGCCTCTGCGAGGCTCACGGTCAAACCCTTTGGAACGGTAATCAAACCAAGTAAAGACATTGTCTTCTTCAGGATGAATGGTACGAAAGGTATCTTTTAACCCCCAGTTCAATAGGGTTGACCACCATTCACGCTCTTCGGGTAAAAAGCTGGTTTTGCCGTCGCGTAACCAGCGTTTACGATTATCTTCGCCAATCCCAATGTCTAAATCGGTGGGGGAGATATTAAAATCACCAATCACCGTTAAGGCTTGTTGTGGATCGCACTCTGTTTCTAAGTACGCCATTAAATCTTGATAAAAGCGTTCTTTGGCTGGAAATTTGATTTCATGGCTGCGATTTTCACCTTGTGGAAAATAACCGTTTACAACACGAACGACTTCACCATTTTCGAACTTAAAGTCACCAATAATCATTCGCTTTTGAGCGGTCTCATCATCGGTTTTCCAGCCTTTTTGGTGGTCAACCAATTCAATGCCTTTGCGGTACAGTAACGCCACACCATAATGGGTTTTTTGGCCGATAAAAATGGCATGGTAGCCCATCTCTTCGAGTGCTTCTACGGGAAAGTCGTGGTCTTGTGCTTTGGTCTCTTGCAGGCCAATAATATCGGGCGCGATACGATCGGTTAAGGATTGCAGTTGGTGTAAGCGTAAACGAACGCTATTGGTGTTAAAAGAGACGATTTTCATTTGAATTCCAAAAAGGGTTTTAAAACATAATGAAGCGAATTATAACGGAAAATCCATTTTGGTCATCTTTTATGTACATTTTAGTTGTTTAGAGTGACTAAATGCCTTAAATGTACACAAAACCTGCCACAAAATGACTTTCCCTCGTGATGACTTTCATTCTTGGATAGCCTCCTAATTGGGTGGAATAGAGTCGGTTCAAATCGGTGACAATTTGGTATGATAGGCTTCATTGTTTTATAGAGAAGGTGATATTTTATGAGCCATGTATATCGTTTAGTGATTTCATGCCCCGATCAGGTGGGTATTGTTGCCAAGGTGGCACACTATATTGCTGAACAAGGCGGTTCCATTGTGGAAGCGAACCATCATACCGATTCGGTGAATAGCTGGTTTTTTATGCGCCATGAAATCTTAGCCAGCTCCTTAAAAGAGGGATTAGAGGCCTTTGAATCAGGGTTTACCGCTATTGCCGAGGCCTTTGAAATGACGTGGTATGTTTCGGATTCAAACCAGCCTAAAAAAATTGCACTGTTTGCCTCTAAAGAGTCGCACTGTTTAGCGGATTTATTGTACCGTTGGCATGAGAACGATTTACCAGGTGAGATTGTTTGTGTGATTGCAAACCATGATGATCTTCGCTCAATGGTAGAGTGGTACAACGTTCCTTTTCACCATGTTCCTGTTTTGCCCAATGCCAAACCGCAAGCCTTTGCGGACACCGAAGTGTTGGTTGAAAAATACCAAGCCGATGTAATTGTACTGGCACGTTATATGCAAATTTTACCCCCTAAAATGTGTCAAGATTATGCAGGGCAAGTGATTAATATTCACCACAGTTTTTTACCCTCTTTTGTTGGCGCAAGACCGTATCATCAGGCGGCGGAACGAGGTGTAAAGTTAATTGGAGCCACCTGTCATTACGTAACCGAAGCGTTGGATGCAGGGCCCATTATTGAGCAAGATGTGATTCGAGTGGGTCATGCACAAACCATTGATGACATGCGTCGCTTAGGCCGAGATGTCGAAAAAACGGTACTGGCACGCGGTTTACGCAGTCATTTAGAAGACCGCGTGTTGATTCATGGTAATAAAACCGTTGTGTTTTCAGGATAATAGTCCTGACCGATAGGATTAAGGCCTTTAATCCTATCGAATATGAGTTGATTAAATTGATTTATCCTATCATGCTTGATAATATTTAATACATTACCTAAAACCTGCAAGTGATGGGTATTATTTTCTTACGCCCCACTCATGTAAAAGATTCACTAAATAAAGGTTTTAAAGTGATGAAAACAAAGCAATGGATTTGGCAGCATCATAAATATCCTCATTTTAATTATGACTTAAAAAAACTAGAGAGTCTTTTGCTCTTGATATCTAGAAAACAGGGTGAGCTTGCCGCACTTAGTAAGGTGATAGGCCGTGATAATTTTAAAAAAAGCCAGCTAAGTGCGCTGGAACATGAAGTTATGTCAAGTTGTGCTATAGAGAGTGAGCACTTGGATAGAGAGAGCGTTAAGTCCTCTATTAAAGAAAAGCTAGGCATAGAAACGGCACAGCACTATAAGCAAAAAAGCAAAGAGAGTAACTATGTTGGCATTTTAATGGATGCCAGCAATAACTATAAAGACGGTTTAACACTTAAAAAAATTTTGTTTTGGCATGATAAAATGTTTGAAAATCATAACCATAGACTCTGGGATATAACGGTGGGTGATTTTAGAAAAAAAGGCACCATGCAAGTTATATCAGGAGTGATAGGTAAAGAAAAAGTGTTTTATGAAGCGCCTGCGTCTGAAACGCTTGAAGAAGAGATGAAAAATTATATAAACTGGTTTAATAGTACGCCAGCCTCTTTGATAAAAGCATCTATTGCTCACTTATGGTTCGTTATTATCCACCCCTTTGATGATGGCAATGGAAGAATTACCCGAGCCATTACTGATATGGTTCTTTCAGAGATAGAGTCATCAAATATATCAAGACTCTACTTTATGTCAAAGAATATAAACAGTGATAAAAAAGGCTATTACAAAGCGCTTGAGCAGACTACGGGATATATTCAAAAGAATAATCAAATGGATATAACCGTTTGGTGTGAGTGGTTTTTAAATACGCTTTATAAATCACTGATTGAGGCCATAAGCTCTATTGAATATGTTGTTGATAAAGCTAAATTTTGGGATAAATACAAAGACAGTGTGCTTAACAGTAGACAGATAAAAGTATTGAATACTCTCTTGGATAAGGGAGCGTTAGCGTTTGAAGGTGGGCTGACGACAAAGAAATATATAAAAATTTCTAAAACGACACCTGCAACGGCCTCAAGAGATATTAATGGATTGGTGTTGCTTGGCTGCATTAAACAAGTAGAGGGGACAAAGGGTCGCAATGTTCGGTATGATTTAATTCTGAACTCGTAGCCCAAATCCTTACATAGAAACACGAATCTAGCGTAACCCTTTGAAAAACCTAGGGTCTTAAAATATCACTCCAGAGTACCCTCTCTTGAGCAAGCTCAATTCACCTTGTTCACCGAACCTATGGGTGCGACTGCATATTTTAAAACCCTAGGTTTTCCAAATGCTTACACTATTTTTCACGTTTCTATGTAAGGATTTGGGCGTAGCCAAAATCTTTACAAGAACTGATTCATCAGCATATCAATTAGGCCTTTTTCAACGCCTTTTCTGCCCGCTAATTGATGGCGTTGCGCCACCATTGCCCAAGGCTGTTTTTTAAGCACTTTATCGCACCAAATGGCTTGAATTTTATCTGGGGCGAGTGCCAGTTCGTGTCCGTGGCGAATACTCCACTCCCACAGTTTGCCACTGACTGATTCATACACTCTTTGCCCTAAACGAAAATGATTAGCCGCCTCTTCGAGATGGGGGAGGGACGTTTTAAAACGAAAGGTTTTTAACACGTCTAGCGTCATGGTGCTTGAAAAATGGGGTAAAGATTCTATTAGCAGATGAGGAAACTGAGTTTGAAACCCACGTTGAATACTAGCAAGGGCTTGTCGCGCCGCAGGCGTTAGTACTTTGGTTACGACCATGTTATGACTGCCACTGGACTTATCTCGTTTAATACCAACGTGTACAGGAATAAAGTTTTGTTGAAACCAAAACGGTAATAAAGTGTTGTGCGCACCAAAGCTGCTGCTTAAATAGTCAATACGCTGTTGTGTGGCAAGGTGTTTTACATGATTTAACAGTTGTTTTCCTATGCCTTCTCGTTGCACGTCTGGATGTACAGCAATGCGCATAATACGCCAACTGCTGAGCATTAAAAAATTGGATTGAGCATAATGTTTCACCAGTAGTTGAGGCACTAAGTGCCCATGAACCCGTTTGGTAGTGGGCATGATTTTGCCCTCTTCCACACAAAGCACCACTCCTATGAGTTGTTCATGCTGTTTGGCAACGACTATTTTTAAATTGGGTGCGCTGAGCAACAGTTGCAAATCGTTTGGGCTGGTTTGGTAGTGTGCTTGCACCAATAGCCGGAATAAGTGATTAAACTGTACGGTATCGTTTAAGAGGGTGGCAACGGGAATCTCTGTGAGCTCAATACTGACATCCATTAAAAGGTGAATAGGCGCATGATTGAGGGATTGAGTAGTATGACCGGTCACATCTAAAAATAACGCATGATTGATAGCGGCTTCCAAAGGGTCTTTTGTTGCCCAGCGAATGGGGGTTTTTAGGTGAAGGTTTTTCCAATCGGGCGTGAACTGATTTAACGTCTCTTTAAAACGTAATTCAAACCCTCTTCCCGAACCTTCATAGCCGTGCAATGTAGTGGCAAATACCATTCGGTGGTGGTGCATTAACAGTTTGGTTAACATTGGCGTGGGTAAGTGTGCCGCCTCATCCACCATCAATACATCGGCAGAAGAAGCCTCTATAATGAGTTGATCGGGAGCGATGAACTCAAAGAGTTTGCTTTGTCCATCCAGCTCAAAATGGATTCGCCCCGCTTGCTGAGAAAGCACCGTAATCGCTTGGGTCGCTTGCAACGCTGAGAGGGCTTCTTGTGCTTGTATAAAGGCCACTTTGGTTTGCTCTAATCGACTGGCGGTTAAGACAATATGCGATTTTCCCTCCATTAAACAGTGAATGGCCGCAAGACCCAGTACACTGGTTTTACCGCGTCCTCGGTCGGCACTTAACACCAGTGGCCGTTTGCGATGACCAAAGGCAACCGAATCAATGGCTTGAATCGCTTGAATCTGATCTTCCGTGGGAAGAGGGGGGGGAAGAATTTTTGTATTCTGTTTAAAGGTGGTTTGTAAGGCTTTAGGAAGTGTAATTGAGGGGGTTGCTGAGCTGTTTTCTGCCTCATGTAGCCAAATTGCAGGTGTGTCAGAATCTGCTTGCCACTGCTGAATAAGATGCTGTGTAAAATAGGGTGTTGCGTCTTTTATTTGATATGGGCTGTTTAAAAAGCGTTGGTTATCAGGGTTTGGCAGGGTTGCCCAGGTATCAACATCGGGCGTGAGTAGCACAAACAGGCCGCCTGCCCGAATCATTCCAGAGGCAATGCCCAAGGTATTGGCGTTTAACCCTTTCTGCACATCAATAATAACCGAGTCAACCTCTTGGCCGAGCCGTTCACTGACGTGGATCGGCTCAATGGTTTGAACGGTAGCCTGAATCGTTTTTTGGATGTTTTTTTCCGTTTCACCAATCCATAAAACAGACTCACTATCCGTCCATAGTCCCGCTAAAACCGCATTTTGCCAAGCATAAGAACCACTTAAAATAACCAAAGCACGATGTTGTTGCTGTTTGAGTTGAGCACGTAGTTGTAATAAAGAAAGGATGGATTTCATGCCACTTACCATTATTTGGGTACAAGAGCTACCGTAACACTTCATGCGCTTTTTCACTACAATGTGATGAAAAAAATGATGTATCGCAATCTTTATTTGCAATAATCCCATCATTAACAAGTAGTTTTAACTTAATACTGAGTATTTTATGACATTTGAAAAGCTAGTCACCGCCAATATCACTTGGACAGAAGCATCCGTTCCCTATTCGGTACAGTTTGAAGATTATTATTTTTCCAGTGACGATGGATTAGCCGAGGTAGAGCACACCTTTATTCAGCCCAATCAATTGATGACACGTTTTGCCCAAACACATGCAGGCAACGTATTTCGCATTGCCGAAACTGGATTTGGTTCAGGACTTAACTTTTTAGTGACCGTGCAACACTGGCTCACGCACGGACAGCCCAGCCACCAACTGCACTTTATTTCATTTGAAAAATACCCCATGCAATGGGTGGACATCAAAAAAGTACACCAATATTATCCCCAGTTTAAAGCCATTAGCGAAGCGCTCAAGGCACACTACCCATTGCTGGTTTCAGGTTGGCACGACGTTTGGCTATTTGAGGGGAGAGTGAGATTAACACTGTGGTTTGGCGACGTATTAAAAGGCCTGCCCGAATGCGATGCTTCAACAGGCAGTCTCGTGGATGCCTGGATTTTGGACGGTTTTACCCCCAGTAAAAACCCCGACATGTGGCAACCCACGCTATACCAACAGATGGCACGATTAAGCCATGAACACACCACCTTTGCCACCTTTACCGCCGCAGGAGAGGTTCGCCGAGCCTTACAAGCCGCAGGATTTAAAGTACAAAAAGCCAGTGGCTACGGTAAAAAACGCGAAATGTGTTTTGGGCAACTTCAACAGCGGCGTAAATACAGCTCAAAAGCCCCTTGGTTTGCTCGCCCCACCCCCGTAAAAACAGGCGATGCCATGGTAATTGGCGCAGGTCTCGCAGGGGCAAGTGTCGCCTATCAACTCGCCAACGCAGGCTGGCAAGTCACCGTATTAGAAGCCGAATCCGACGTGGCAAAACAGGCATCGGGTAATTTAGCGGGTACTGTACACCCACTTATTACAGCGGATTGGAACTTGCGCAGCCAATGGTATTTACAAGGGTTTGAAGCCATGTTGCGCCTAATCACGCCTTGGTTAAACCAGCAACAAGTGGTGGGTGAACTGCAAGGCATGGTGCAAATGCTGGTCACAAAAACCAGCCTAGAGCGAGTGACAGAATCCTTACAGCGAGTCGGACTGCCAGCCGAGCTAACCACCTTTCTTACCCGTGAAGAGGTGGCTCAAAAACTCGGTACCGAGGCCACCGCATCGGGACTGTTTTTTCCAAACGGAGGATGGTTAAATCCACCCTCCGTGGTCAAACGCTGTTTACAGCATCACAACATTACCGTACGTGTTAAACAGTCCGTTGAAAATCTGGTTCAATCGAACCCAATCAAAAATCTCCCTCCCCTATGGCAAATTAAGACAGCAAACAACCGCTACCAATCCAATATCGTCATCGTCGCAACAGGCAGTTTAAATGAAAAACTCAACCAGCAACTTGGCCTGCCCATTCGACCCGTAAAAGGGCAAGTAACCCATCTTAAACCCACGCAAATTTCAACCGCCTTAAACTACTCCGTAACCCACGCAGGCTACTCCTCCCCCTGTTTAGACGGTGCCGTATCGGGTGCTACGTTTGAAGCGCCCAATATGAGTGAACACACCTCTACCGCAGGGCATCAACAAAATTTAGACAACGCCAATCAAGCCTTGCCACACTGGGCAACAGCAAGCGCAAACAGCGTACAAGGACGAGTCGCCTTCAGACCCACCACGCCCGACCACCTGCCCATTGTGGGAGGTGTGCCAGATCCCAAATGGATGGAAACATCCTATTTTTCACAATCACATACCCATGTGGTTTATAAATATCCAATGCAACGCTATCAAACTGGATTATACGTGTCCAACGGACACGGCCCAAGAGGGTTAATGTCCGTCTTTTTAGCCGCAGAAAGTCTATTGGCCGATATTCAAGGAACCGCACCCGTGCAACCCCTTTCGCTCTATCACGCCAGCCACCCAGCCCGCTTTGCCATTCGTAAATGGCGCAGTGGAAAATAAGGTATGATACGAGCGTTTAAAAATAATAATTTTTAGAGGAAAAATCGATGGGTATTTTTAGCAAAATTAGTTTAATTATTTGGTTGATTATGCTGTTAGCCGCCGCCATCATGTTCGACTGGTTCGGCAGCCGAGAACTCGCCTCCTCCTTTTTAGACTCCACTCAAGTAGCGGTTGAAAAACTAGAAACCACGGGCGATCATGTGCAAGGTATTATTGAAGTCGTGAAAGAAGACAGTGATGTTTTTAGTGGATCGGATAAAGCGCCAGGAGAGTAACTGTTTTTAAGTTTGGGATCAGAGTAAAAGCTTATTGTTTCTCTTTTAATCGTAGTGTAGCCACTCCAGCTTGCTTCTCGAACTTGGACTCACCGTTAAGCCTATAACTAAGTTCAAGAACAAGAATGTGGCTCATATTGATGATGCTCGCATAGCCCAAAACCATTTACAGCGTGAGTTTAAACC
>UOFB01000374.1_pt1 | contig 14775 bp, 14 predicted proteins | sample 1988871 | NCBI WGS metagenome assembly UOFB01 (sample SAMEA4712195, study PRJEB27164) | hydrothermal vent metagenome | biome: marine basaltic hydrothermal vent biome; feature: marine hydrothermal vent; material: mineral | place: Pacific Ocean | collected 2011-06-14/2011-07-23 | depth 1719 m | reverse complement strand
GAGTTTGTAGGGTAAAATATGCATAAGTCTTGTCTGTATCACCCGTTGGGTGCCGGTTTGTTTTGTCGCTAACCATTATACAGCCAAGGCTTTCTGCGTTTTGTGGAGTTCTATCGGAGGATTAGGGAACTTTAAAAAAATTGACTCCATCATAAGTAATTAATACAATATTGAGTTGTTTGTTATTTTTGGAGAGGGGAAGCTTCATTCGTATGTTTCATTTTTATGGTGTATTTTGCCAACGGTCATTAAGAGTGGTTGTATGTTTCCTCCTTTTAGGTGGGCAGGGCTTAGTGTCTCAAAATGTGCTTGCTGTAGAGCAGAATGTTGTTGAGGCTTTAGCCATTTCGACGATTGAAACCCAGTTTGATTCGTCATTACTTTTGGTCTATTTTAATTTAGATTTAGATCAGCAAATAGCTCAAAAAATGATGATAAATGACATAAAATCCATGGGAACTCAAGCCTTAATGATGGGTGTAGAACGTCTACCAAAGACAAATGGCGGGTTTAATGAATTAGAGCGGAGTTTTCCAACTCTTTTAGGTGCAAATCGTTCAATAAAAGAGAAGGGAGGGGGGATTAATCCGTTACCCGCTGAACTGAAGATGCCTCCTCTTGTACAGCCTCCTGTTCAATCGAACACCCCTGATCCATTGAGCTTGTTAATGCTTGGTATGGGAGGCGTTGCTTTATTAGGATGGTCACGGCGTAAAAGAAGTAAGGATAACGTTAGAGATTGCTCTATGGCCAAATACAGTCCCTATTCCTGATATTTCAAAATAAAACGTTGTAAATCACTTGGTGGTAGAGGTCTTGAGAAGTAATATCCTTGTATTTCATCACACCCCATTCGGTCCAATACGTCTAGCTGTTCTTTTTCTTCCACGCCTTCTGCAATCGTCGTAATGCCCAGTGCTTTGGTCATTTGAATCGTGGCTTGAACAATGGCAGGATCGCTGCTCTCTTTTTGAGTAATATCATCAATAAAGGCTTTATCAATTTTAAGCTTACTGACTGGGAAGCGTTTTAAGTACGCTAAAGAGGAGTAGCCTGTTCCAAAATCATCAATCGCTATTTTGATACCTAAGTCTGCAAATTCATTGAGTTTTTTAATGGTCTCTTCAATATCGGACATTAATAAACTTTCGGTGACTTCAAACTCAAGTAATTCTGCTGGATATTGATGTTCTTTTAATAAAGCCTGAACGTTGTTAATGAGTTGCTTATCATTAAATTGAATCGCCGATAAGTTAATGGACACGGTGAGATTGGGAAGTGTTTCATGCAATATCAGTGCTTGAGAGATCGCTTTTTCGATAATCCACATTCCGACGGGAATAATAAGACCACTCTCCTCTAAGGCTGGAATAAAGTCATTGGGAGGTATTAAGGTTCCATCTGATTTTTGCCAGCGAATTAATGTTTCGACACCAATAATATCCCCAGTACTCAGTGCTATTTGAGGTTGGTATTGTAGTCTGAACTCTTGATTGGTTAGAGCCGTACGAAGTTGGTTTTCCAGTTTTAGGCGGTCTTTATGTTTTTGGTGCATTGTGGCATCAAAAAACTGTATGGTACTTTGTGCTGTTTTTTTGGCTATTTTTTTAGCACGATAGAGTGCCGTGTTGGCCTCTTGAAGAAGCCCTTCCGCCGTTTTATTGCACGGCGTAAAGAGGGTGATTCCCATACTGGTATCAATAATAGAGGACTCTTCTTGAATAACAAATGGTTCGGTGAGTTTTGCTTGAATGATGGAAGCAATGGTTTCGGCGAGTTGCAAAGCCGTGGAGGAAGCTTGAGTGTTACTCAAGCAGGTAACGCTAAACTCGTCGTTACCAACGCGCGCGGTGGATAAATTTTGGATGGACTTTATTTCAAGTGTCTGGAGTCGTTGTGCTATTTTGATTAACAGTTCATCTCCCGCGGAGTGACCAAGCGAGTCATTGAACAGCTTGAAGCGGTTAATGTTTATTAAAAATAGAAAGCTATAGTATTGATGGCTTTGAGAGAGGGCTTGTTCTAAGCGATCAATAAGTAGACTACGGTTAGGTAGCTTTGTAAGCTGGTCATGATAATTTAAGCGATTAATTTCACGTTGTGCTTTTTTATCTTTGGTTAAATCCAATGCATGAGAAATATAATGCGTCACGTTCCCATTTGTGTCTAGAACAGCACTGATACTTTGCCAGCAAGGATAGAGTGTTCCATCTTTTTTACGGTTCCATATTTCGCCTTGCCATGCGCCAGTGCGATAAATTTGTTTCCATAACGATTTATAAAAAGCATTAGTGTGCAGTTCTGATTTTAAAATACGGGGTGTTTGCCCTAAGATTTCTGCTTGGGTGTAACCGGTTAATTGAGTAAAGGCTTGATTACAACGAATGATTTTGGCACTCGCATCGGTAATAATCATCGCTTCATGGCTTTCGAATGCGATAGCAGAGATGGCTAGATTCTGCTGATGTTTTTTCTGCTCCTCTTGTGCTTTAAAGCGCTCTAGTGCAATGGAAATGTCGTGAAGCAGTTGATAAAGAAATTCATTATTATCCTTCGTGAAAAAGTTGGCTTTTCGGGTATAGACGACTAAGATTGCAATCACATTCTCTTCAATAATAATGGGCAATGAGGCGTTGCCTTGAATTTTGAGCTTTTTAATCGTATCCGTCCAGATGGTGTGTGCCATTCGTTCTGGGTAGAGATTTGTAATAACGGGTTCTTTTTGTAGGTAGCTCTCTAAAATGGTGCCACTGAACTTTATATCTGTTGAGTTCAGTGGAATAGATAAGTTTTTAAAAATCTTTTCTCCTTCGCCTGCGTAAGCAACGGGCACCAAGGTGTCTTCAGCACTCACTTCACCAATCCAGCAGCTTTCAAAGAGTGATTTTTGGGTCGCAATATCACAAATTTGTTGATACAACGTATTTTTGTCTTTTGATTGGGTAATTGCAGAGCCTGCTTTGATCAGTGCTTTAAACAGCGCTTGTTTTTCGGACAGGCTGGCTAAAGTTGTTTTTAAATGTTGATTTGAGCGAAACAAGCTAGTTAGGGTAATGCCGATGTAGATCAATAAAAAAATGGTAAAAACCAGAATGATAAGGTAATACGTTTGGTTTTTTGTAACCACTTGAGAGGTTGTTTTTTCAAGTTGGTGATAAAAAGAGTACATTTTTTTATCAATATTCAATTGCGCGAGTTGGTCGTGTATTTTTCTGACTTTAGGTGTGTACTGTAATAGCAAGTAGCTATGGTCGATAAAGGTTTGGCAGGCTGAGCTAAGGTTAGGTTGCCGCTCTAATTCTTTTAAGGTGTTTTTTATTTGAATATCACGATTTGAATAGACATTTTGTACTAAGATTAATCCAGAAATGAGAATGCTTTTAAATTTTTCAGAGAGTAATGAGGCTTTGGGCTGAGAGGCTGTTTTAATTGATTGAATACAGTGAGAATAGGCGGTTGGATAAAAATGTAATGAATTTTGTAGCACTGAGTTATTGGTTTTAAATGCTTCAATTAAAAGACGCTGTTGGTGTGCTGAATGGATTAATTTGGTTAATGTTTGTTTTAATTCAGGAGTCTCGTTAATCGCTGGATTTTTTTTGAGTATTTTTAGCGTTTGTTTTAAGGCATTAATTTGCTGATTTAATGCATCAAAGGATTGCGTGTTGTTTAACTGAGTCATTGAAATTTGTTTTAGGATTGTGTACTGCAACTCACTGACATAAAAGCTTTTTGAGAGAATATCACTGCGATGCTCAAGTAAAGGATGAAATGTTTTTTGAAATAAAAAGAGGATTAAAATCAGGCTGATGGCAATAATACCCCACTGTTTATAGTGGGTACAACGGCTGTTTAAACAGAACTTATTTAATGGCGCGTTTTGATTATTCATAAGATAACAGCTGACCTTTGTACTGCCCAGTTAAGGTTTTTAAGAAGGCTTGGATTTTATTATTTTCATCTTGTGGCAGAGTGATTCCCAGCTGATGTTTAGCCATAAGGTCAATCGCTTCTTCTAAATTATCGATGGAACCATCATGAAAATAAGGTGCAGTAATGGCGATATTTCTTAGCGTGGGAACTTTAAACAGTTTTTCATTGTTATTCATATAGCCAAGGTTTTTAAAGAGGGGTTTAAATATCCCTGCTTTTTGGAACATATTACCGCCAATATTAATCCCATGATGGCATGAGATGCACCCACGATCCTTAAAGAGTTGGTAGCCATCCAGCTCATAGGCACTGAGAATATCTTGATCTCCTTTTAAGTAAAGATCAAAGCGAGCATTGGGGGTGAACAGTGAGCGCTCAAACTCACTGATGGCATCAATCACCTGCTCAGGTTGAACTTCTTTTGTGTTGTACAGTTGTCGAAACAGGGAGTGATAACTTGGTGATTGATTGAGATAATTTAGGATATTTGACCAGCTTGTATTGCCCATCTCAAAGGTATTAAAGAGTGGGATGGCGGCTTGTTGTGCTAAATTTCGGGTTTTCCCTTCCCAGCCTTGTGCAAAATTAAAGGTGCTGTTAAATACCGTTGGACTATTAAATACTGGTTGATTGGGAAGGTTAGATTTTTGATGGGCTGCGGTAATGGGAAGAGGTAACCCATCGGTTCCGCCTTTTTGTAAGTCATGACAAGAGGAACAAGAGAGGTGTTTATTGTGCGATAAGTTGACATCATGAAACAGCATTTCGCCTAATTTAACTTTTTGACTGCTGAGAGGTAGTGATTCTGGAATAGGAGTAATGGGCTCTTGTTGAAGTTTAGCATGAGAAAGCAATAAACGTTGTGACTCTTCAGGCTCAGAATAACAATTTTGTATTGTATCCAGATAGAGCACCACACCTAAGGAAATGAGCGCAAGTCCGACTAGAATTTTAATGGAATTTTGCATGAGTGCGAGTGTATTGCCTAAGTTAATAATCTTACTCTAAGCCATCAGGCAAAGAGGGCAACTCAATAGTTTTTAGTCACTTGAGAGGCAAGTAATATTTTGGCGCATGAAAGGGGTTCTGTCTAGGGTGTTTATTTGTCGTATCTTTGATGCATTTTTGCGGTCTATTAGGGGGTGTTTTTATAGGGGATAATCTCCATCTTTGACGGTTGATTGCCCAGTAAATATGTTCATTTACTAGGTCGTTTGATTGATTTAATTGATGTTGTAAGGCTTTGATGGTGGTGTCGAGGGGAAGTGTTTGACTGTTTCCGATTGCAATAGCAAGGTTACGAACCCATTGATGATAACCTATTCGACGAATGGGAGAGCCTTCTAAGTTTTTTAAAAACTGTGGTTCATCCCACTGCCATAATGACAGTAAGGAGGTGTTATCTAAGCTGTTTAGAGAGTAAGTTGTGGCTTTAAACGCTTGGATTTCAGTCTCTTTGGTGAATTTATTCCAAGGGCAAACCAGTTGGCAATCGTCACAGCCATAAATTCGATTGCCCATTAAAGGACGAAGTGCCAGCGGAATGCTGCCTTTAAACTCAATGGTCAGGTAGGAGATACAGCGTCGTGCATCAATCACGCCATTGCCAATAATCGCTTGGGTGGGACACTCTTGTATGCAAGCGGTACAAGGGCCGCAGCCTTGCTTGGTAAAAGGCGGGTCGGTGGGTAAGTTGAGATTGGTGTACAGTTCGCCTAAAAAAAACCAAGACCCTGCTCTTGGGTGAATAATTAAACTATTTTTTCCTGTAAATCCAAGCCCTGCTTTTTCGGCAATAGGACGCTCTAGCACGGGAGCGCTGTCGGTAAAGGCTCGGTATTGAAAATTAGGTATTTCTTGTGAAATTTGATTGGCTAGAGTTTGCAGGCGTTTTCGCAATAATTTGTGGTAGTCTTTGCCCAGTGCATAGCGTGAAATATAGGCCTGCTGGTCATTATGCAGTTGTTCTATGGCCGATTCGGCTTCCATATCAAAGTAGTTTAAGCGCACACTGATAATGCTAATTGTGTTTGGTTCGAGTTCGGTAGGACGAGTACGCTTAGTGCCGTGGCGTTGCATATAGTCCATCTCACCATGATAACCCTTTTCAATCCATTGAAAATAATCGGCTTCATAGGCGGACAGATCGGTGTTGGTAATGCCTACATCCGCAAAACCTAGGGCTTTTCCCCAGTGTTTTATTTTGCTTGCAAGTGATGTGGCGTAATCCGTCATATTATTTTTGTGGGTATTAATTCTTATTGTATATTAGCAACTTAAAAGGAAAAGTGTATAATCTGCTTTCATTAAGCTTATTAACTAATGAAGTCGGTAGGAATAAAAAGCAGTGAGTGAACAGCATTATACGTTAGAAAATGAGTTGGCAACGACTCTCTTTGCACAAAGTCTTGCTAGGGCGTATCAGCAACAGCAAGCGGAAAATAAAGCACTGGTTATTTATTTACAGGGTGATTTAGGAGCGGGTAAGTCCTTTTTTTCTCGTGCTTTTATCCAGTATTTTTTACCCGAACAAAAGGTAAAAAGCCCAACGTATACCATCGTGGAAAGTTATCAAGCCTCTGAAAGTACGATGCATCATTTTGACCTATATCGCTTGAGTGACCCAGAAGAGCTAGAATATTTAGCCATTCGAGATTTATTAACCGAGCCATTTGTGGCCTTAGTTGAGTGGCCTCAAAAAGGAGAGGGTGTGTTACCAAATGCCGATATTTTGATGACATTGCAACATGCCAATGAGGTTGAATGGTTATTAGATAGTGCTTCTTTTGATACCCGTGTGGTCACTCTTTCTGCTTACTCAAAGGGGGGGGAGAAAATTCTAGCGGCTTTAAAGTCGTTCATGTCAGAAAAATGACGAGTTTTATTGGCATGGTATTTGTTATATCCATGACGAACAGACAATATTTTAAGTAGGTTAAGATGATGAAAAATAAAATGAATCGTGTTGTTTTTACACCAATGCTCACCATGATGGTGGTTTTGTTTCTTTTATTTGCTTGGAGCAGCCATGCCGTAGCAAAACCTGAATTGTCCGATATGCGCATTGGACAAAAAAGTGATAAGACCCGTGTGGTGTTTGATTTGAAAAGGCTTAATAAGTACAAGGTGTCTCAGCTAAGTAACCCCTCTCGCTTAGTGATTGATTTTTATCAAACCAAAAATAATCTATCCTTTACTAAAAAGTTTGTTACGGACAGTCGCCTGTTTAAAGTCAGAGTATCGCAAAATAAAAAGCGTGTGAGAGTAGTGCTTGATCTACATAAACACGGTGAACACCATACCTTTGTACTGCCTAAAAATAAAGCGGGATTTGAGCGTTTGGTGGTTGATTTACAGGCACGTAAGAAAAAGACCTCTGTGGCAAAAAAAGCTAACATTAAAAGCGTTAAAAAATTGTCCTCTAAATCGTCAAAAATAAAGCCGATGCTCGCCTCTTCAAAAAGCAAAACCCCAAAAGGCAGTTTAAAAATAAATGAAGCCACGCGTTCATTATTAAATAAAGAGAGCGCAGTGTTTAGCAAACCTAAAACATTGATTGTGGCGATTGATGCGGGGCATGGTGGTAAAGACAATGGCGCAATGGGTGCTAATCGTACCAAAGAAAAAGCCGTGACCTTAATGATGGCAAAAGAGTTAAAGCGTTTGATTGATCGTCAACCTGGTATGAGAGCGGTGTTAACGCGTGAAAAAGATGTTTTTATCTTATTAAAAGACCGCATTAAAATTGCGAAAAAGAAAAATGCCGATATTTTTATCTCCATTCATGCCGATGCGTTCCATGACCATTCAGTGCGTGGAGGGTCGGTTTACGTTCTATCTCAAGGTGGGGCAAGCAGTGTGATGGCACGTTTATTGGCAAAAAGTGAAAATGCCTCTTTGCAAAGTGTGACATTACAAGGGCGCGAGAAAGATGTGGCATTTGCTCTGAGTGATTTAGCCCGAGATGCGAATATTAGAAGCAGCCATAAATTGGCTAAAACGGTATTGGGAGAGATGCAAAAAAAGGTCAAAATGCATAAGCACTCTGTGCAGTCTGCGGGCTTTGCGGTGTTAAAGTCGATTGACATGCCATCGTTATTAATTGAAACGGCATTTATTTCAAATCCGCATGAAGCACGTAATTTAGTGAATAAAAAGTTTCAACGTAAAATGGCCAGTGCTATTGTGAATGGGTTGAGTAAGTTTGTTGAAAACAATGCACAAAAACCACGCTGGGGTGAAACATTGTATGTGCACTATAAAGTACAGCCGGGTGATACCTTGTCGCAAATTGCGGCCAACTATCAGGTCAGTACCAAGGTTTTAAAAAAATTAAATAAAATTCGAAATGCCAATGAACTGTATGTGGGTAAAAAAGTAAAAATTCCACTGTCTGAAAAAATCATTGCAACGTTATAAAGGCGTGGTAAAGAAAAGGTTCACAGACTCTTGATAAATGAAAAGAGGGGGGGGAGAAAAATTTTCTCCCCCCCCCTTTTTTTTAACTCAACCGTTTTTCTCCTTCCGATTGAATGCGCTTAATCATGTGATACAGCCCAGTAGAACGATTTGGTGAGAGTTGTTGCAGCAAGCCGATTTGCCCTAAAAAATCCAACGGGGTGGTGGCGACCTCTTCAGGGGTTCGACCGTTGTAAATTCTAAGTAATAGGGCAATTAAGCCTGACACGATTGCCGCATCACTTTTGGCTTGCATAAACAACCTGCCGTCTCTCTCTTCAATGTGAATCCACACCTGCGATTGACAGCCGTGAATACGGTTTTCATCCGTTTGAAATGACTCGTCTAAGTTTTGCAACTGCTTTCCCATATCAATCAGGTATTTATAGCGATCTTTTGGGTTTGCAAAATGGGTAAAGCGTTTGACCAGATCGGCTTTGGTCTCGTCAATACTTTGTGTAGGGACAGTAAAATTCATAAGGCGTTCCTATGGTGACGGTTATTGATTGCGCATAGTGTACCAAAATTAATACCTAAATCCTTATATAGAAACACGGATGTAAGGATTTGGGCTTAGTGTAAGTTGTAACTCACAGGGACGTTAATTCGCCATTTTGTGCGGGTGATTTCTGCTGGAAAGGGTTTAAATTGTTGATTCATTTTGACTTGAAAAATTTGTATTGCCGCGTTGTCTAATAGTTTTCGACCAGAGGATTCGATAATACTTAATTGAGTAATACGTCCATTGGGCAGCAATGTAAATTGAATAAATACATCCCCCTGCCAGTTACGGCGTTTTGCTTTTCTGGGGTAGCTGTTGTAAGCGTGTTGAGCAATGATGGCATTGAGCTCACTTAAATAGTGCGCTTCGGCTTCCGCAGATTGATTGGGGTGAATTGAAGCGGTAAGCGGCGGTAATGGTTCGGTCGTTGAATCATTGGTTGCAATAGGGGGGGGGAGAATTTTAGGTTGTACTTCTTTTTTCGATACGGCACTCGGTTTGATAGGGGGGGGAGATTTTTTTACGGGTGTTATTTGGGGCTCGACTTTCACTTTCGGTTTAATATGAGGTTCAATCTTAGGTTCAATCTTAGGTTCAATCTTAGGTTCAATCTTAGGTTCAACGATGGGTTTGTGAACGGGTGGCTTTATCGGTTTTTTAATAGGGGGGGGAGATTTTTCGATGGGTTTTTGTGGAGGGGGCTCTATGGCTTTAATGGGCTCGGGTTGCACCACTTCAATGACTTTTGGCGTGGCGGCTTGAAACATTGAAAGGGTGACAGGAACGGTGGTCAGTATCACCTGCTCTTTTTTAGGCGGCGTACTGGATGTGTACCAAATATAGCCAATAAATAAGAGAAAAGCGTAAAGCAAAAATGCGATAAAAAAGGCTTTTTTAGCGGGTGAAAATGAAGTCATTATTTTACGATTCACGCGCTTTGGTTAAAATGGTAAGCTTATCCAGTTGCTGTTGTTTCAGCGCATCAATCAGTTGCACAAACGAACCAAATTCCGCTTTTTTATCCACCTGAATAACAATGCTCTGTTCTGGGGTGAGCTGTTTGATAAAGTCCTGTGCAAACGCTTGGGTTTGAGGCTGTTCATCAATATAGAGCTGGTTGTTGTGGTCAATGTGAAAATAGATGGGCGTGCTGTCTTGTTCTGGCACATAACTTTGCGTGCTCTGGGTTTCGGGCAGGTCAATGTTTAAGCTGTCTTTGACAATAAAACTGGCGGTCATCAATACAATCGCCAGCAAGACCAGTATCACGTCAATAAGTGGAATGACATTGATGTTATCAAAACGTTTCATAAAATCTCAAATTACGTGTGCGATGATGTATTGGGTTGATTTGTGGACTGATCGGCACGATAAAGGGCGTTAAATACATCCACTTTTCGGTTGAGTCCGTTGTACGCCATAATACAAGGAATCGCTACGGCAATGCCGGCGGCAGTGGCTTTTAATGCTAATGCTAACCCAGTCATAATCGCGCTCGTATCTAAATTATGTACTTGTCCCAGTTCGTAAAAGGTAATTAAAATACCAATAACCGTTCCCAATAGCCCAACATACGGTGCATTTGCGCCAATGGTCGCCAGAGTGGTTAAGTTTTTCGTCAGTGCAATATTAAGGTGTTCGTGGTGGCTAAACTGTTGTGTTTGCAAGTTTTTATAAAAAAACAGCCTCTCCAGTGTAATCCACAAGGCAATAAATCCCATTAGGCCTAATAGGCCAAATACCGTGATATCAAGATAGGTTTTTAACATTTCCATGGTATTAAAGTGTCTCATCTGTTTTTTTATGGGGATTATTGTAGCTTTATTTACAGCGAATGAGTGTTAAAAAATGCAAAATAGTATGAGGGTTACATGAATTATATTAGGGTTTAATTAAGTGTATTTGGGTGTTAGAATCAAGTTACTTTTGATTGAATAGTCATAAAACAAGGGAATAAACCATGAAACGTCGTGAACTATTAAAAACCGCTTTGAGTGCCTCGGTTGGGATGGTTGGCTTGTCGGCTCTTAAACCACTGTACGCCAGTGATTCTATGATGATGAAAGCAGAGCCAATGTATGATGTACCTGTCACGAAAGTAACCGACAGTTGTTACTATATTTTGGCTAAAGATCCAGAACCCTCTCCAGAAAACCATGCTTTTTTTAATAACCCGGGTTTTGTGGTGACCAGTGAAGGGGTGGTTGTGATTGATACCGGCAGCTCCGTACAAATTGGTGAAATGGTGTTGCGTCAAATCAAAACCGTTACTGATAAACCTGTGGTGATGGTCATTAACACTCACTATCATGGCGATCACTTTTTAGGCAATCACGCCTTTGTTTCTGCCTACCCTGATGTACCCATTTACGCACACCCCGCAGCGATTGAAAAAATCAAATCAGATGGTGGGGACTTCTGGTACGGCTTTATGCAGCGTAACTCCAATAATGCCATTACGGGCACCGTTGTGACCTTACCCAATAAAACTTTTGAGGGGGGTGAGACCATTAAAGTTGGAGATAAAACCTTCAAAATTCACCAGTTTGGTATCGCTCATACCGAATCGGATTTAATCATCGAAGTCGCCGAAGATAACGTTGTTTTTATGGGCGATACTGCTATGCGCCGAGTGGCGAATATGGCCGATGGCTCATTTGTGGGAACCATTGACGCAATGAAAAAAGCCCAAGCATTAAATTGCGACCACTATATCGTAGGGCATGGCTTGCATGATGACGTCAAAATATGCCAAGACATGCAAACCTTCTGTGAAGCAATCTACAATAATGCCGAAGTCTATTACGAAGAAGGCCTGTCCGACTTTGAAATGAAACCCAAAATCATGGCCGATCCTTTTATGAAAAATGTCGCTAGCCAATGGCCTGGTTACGATAAAACCTTGGGTGTATTTATCTCTTTAGCCGTTGCGGAAGTGGAAGAAAATTTGTTCTAAAGGTTTATTCAAAAAGGCTTATCTTAGTGCCCCCTTAAATTTTATGAGACTCGCTCAATGGCATTGATTAATTTGGCTGGGTCAAAGGGTTTGACAATCCAGCCCGTTGCACCAAGCCTTCGGCCTTCATCTTTCATCTCTTGACTGGCTTCGGTGGTGAGCATGAGGGTGGGGGTGTATTTTCCATTAGGGTGTTGGCGTAATTTTTCTAAAAATTCTAACCCTGTCATGATCGGCATATTAATATCCGACAGAATCACATCAAATTTTTGTTGTTCTACGGCTTTTAGCCCTTCTAAACCGTTTTCAGCAAAGGTTAATTCGTAGTTTGTCTGTAATACTTGCTTTACCAATTTGCGCAAAGAACGAGCATCATCGACATAGAGTATTTTTTTCATGTATTCAAATCCTTTAACCGTTAGAGTTTTTTTAAAAAGTTTATCTTAAAACAGGGGGGGGGAGAAATTTTTTCTGACTATTTTGAAAGATAAATTCTTTAATAGGTGAAAGAAGTGACTGAGGTTGGTATCATAAGCACAATTTATTACCCAAATCCTTACATAGAAAGGTGAAAAATAGTCTAAGCATTTGGAAAATCTAGGGTTTTTAAATATACAGTCGCACTAATAGGTTCGGCGAAACATTTTAAAATTATAGGTTTTTCAAAGGGTTGCGCTAGATTCGTGTTTCTATGTAAGTATTTGGGTATTAGTTTGTTCATTTTAAGTAAAAAGGAATTTGCATGTTACAAAGTATTCGTGATCGCGCTCAGGGATGGGTCGCTTGGGTGATTGTCGGATTGATTATCTTAACATTTGCGTTATTTGGGATTGATCAGTACGCGCGTGGTGATAAAGTTGTGGTCGTGGCGGAGGTGAATGGCCAAGATGTGACAGGAAATGAATTCTTAACACTCTACAAGCGTCAAAAGTCACGTCTTGAAGAGCAGTTTGGTGACATGTATGACCAAGTGGTTGATGATGAAACGCTACGTTTGCAAGTTTTGGATGCGCTGGTTGAATCGGAGCTGATGCGCCAGTGGGCGAATGACAATGGCATGTTGGTTACAGATAGTCAGTTGGCCGCCGCGATTCATTCAGCGGAAGTGTTTCAACAAGACGGTAAGTTCTCAGAAAAAATTTACGAAGAAGTGTTGATGCGCAATGGGTTGAATATTGCACGTTTTGAGTATGAGCAACGTCAATACTTATTAGAAGGGCAGTTTTTTGCTTTGACCATGTCGGGTAATTTTGCGACTAAGTTTGAGGTGGAGCAATTGGCCTCGCTACAAGGCCAAGAGCGTAATGTTAATTATTTGCGCATTGATCAACGTCCGTTTTTAAAGACAGTTGAAGTGTCTGAACAGGACATTCAAGCGGCTTATGATAAGGATAAAGATCGCTATGTTGAGGCTGAAAAAGTATCGGTAGATTACATTGACCTTTCACAATCGGAAATTGCAAAAAATATTGAAGTGAATGATGCGTTGATTCAGGCGTATTATGATGAGAACAATGCGCTGTTTACGTTGCCAGAAAAGCGTCATGCAAAACATATTTTGATCTCTGTTGAAGCGGATACCGATGAAGCGAAAGCAGCCGCTTTAAAAACGGTTGCAGAGGTACAAGAGAAGTTGGCGGCTGGAGAAGCGTTTGAAGTGTTGGCAAAGACCTACTCTAAAGATCCTGGTTCGGCCAGTTCTGGTGGTGATTTAGGCACCTTTGAACAAGGTATGATGGTACCTGAATTTGATGAGGTGGTGTTTTCTTTAGCGGTTGGGCAGGTGAGTGAACCTGTTAAAACCGATTTTGGTTACCATATTATTAAGCTGGAAGGCGTTGAGCCAAAACAAGTTCAACCATTAGAAACGGTGAAAGCAGAAGTGGTTGAACAGTACAAAATGGAAGAGGCTGAACGTCAGTATTTTGATCTGTTAGAGCAACTAACCACGGTCGCTTATGAGCAGTCAGACAGTTTAGAACCTGCGGCAGATGTAGTAGGGCTTAAGGTTCAAAGTTCTGAGTTGTTTACCCATGAAGGGGGAGTGGGGGATATTTTGTCGAACCCTAAAGTGTCTGCAATGGCTTTTTCAACCGAGTTATTGAAAGAACACTTGAACAGTGATGCGATTGAGCTTAGTCCGAATCGTTCGGTTTTTATTCGAGTGAATCAGCACGTTGAACAACGTCAAAAACCTTTGGTGGAAGTGGCCGAGTCGATTAGAGAGCAATTGACGCGTCAAGCGGCGGTTAAAGAGGCGGCGGTGTTAGCTGAGCAGTTATTGGCGAAAGTGGAATCGGGTGAAAACCCAGAGTCATTGATGCGTGATGGCGTTGAGTGGAATACGGTTGGCTGGATTGCTCGTAATACACAAAAACTCTTACCTCAAATTGTGGGTGAAGCCTTTAAGGTGGCAAAACCTAAAGAGGCTGGGCAATCTTCTTGGGGCATTTTCCAGCTTAACACGGGAGATACCATCTTATTGCAGGTCTCAGGTGTGAGAACCCAGCCGATTTCGGATGAAGACAAAAAAGCATTGAGTCAAGCCTTTGCTGACTTGTTTGGCAGTGCAGAATATAAAGGTCGTTTAGAAGGCTTAAAAGTGAAGGCGGATATTGTTCATTTACCGGCGTATAAAACAGTGAAGTAATGAGCTGAGTTATGCGGTTTAATCGCCCTGTATTTCTGTTGAAATATGGGGCTTTTTTATGTGTTCATTTTATGGATGGTGGGAATGTAGAAGAAGGCTTGATGGTAGCTGAGTTGCAGATAACAAAAAGAGAGGGGGGGGGGGAGAAAATTTTTACGCCAGATTACCCTCGCTTGAATAAACTCAATTCACCTTGTTTCTTTTTTTTATATCTTGAGTAAAACTGTGTTTTTATTAGTTGTTTACTTCTTATATGTATTGTGTTAGATGTCGACT
>UOFB01000424.1_pt1 | contig 14806 bp, 10 predicted proteins | sample 1988871 | NCBI WGS metagenome assembly UOFB01 (sample SAMEA4712195, study PRJEB27164) | hydrothermal vent metagenome | biome: marine basaltic hydrothermal vent biome; feature: marine hydrothermal vent; material: mineral | place: Pacific Ocean | collected 2011-06-14/2011-07-23 | depth 1719 m | reverse complement strand
CCCGCACTCATTGCCCCGTTGCAACTGTCTACCCAACCGTTTACTAAAAAAAGCCAAGCATTGACGGCCGATTTAAGCTTTTCAACAAAGCACTTAGAAGCGGATCAACTCACTCAGCCCACCCCCAACCAATATTTTTTTACTGGCAATGCCAAGTTTACCCAACCCAATTTAGTGGTGTTAAGTGATCGCATGTTATTTGACCGAGGCTTGAAAAAAGCAGAATTTCAAGGGCATGTTGAATTACACCAGCCCGAAATTTTATTAACCGCTGAGCAAGTCGAACTCAGTGAAACGGAACAAACCGCTGTTTTAAATGAGGCGCAATATCAAATACTGCCCAGTCGCATGTATGGACAAGCCAGCCAAATAAAACTGAATCAACAAGCGGAAACCGCTCAACTGGATTCAGCGACCTTAACCGCCTGCAAACAACAACCCAATCAATCACTCACTTGGCAGCTTAAGTTTAAAGAGGTCGAAATTAACCAACAAACAGAACAAGTCACCGCCTCGCATACCAGCCTTTGGATAAAAGAAGTGCCTATTCTGTACACCCCCTATTTTGCTTACAGTTTGGCAGATCGAGCCAGTGGTTTTTTATTTGCCGAACTGGGCAGTATTAAATCGTTAACACAAAAAGATCACCTGCAATTTATTAAAATCCCTTATTTTTTCAATCTTGCACCCAACATGGATAACACCTTAACCGTGATTCCAATTGATAAACGAGGCGTCATTTTTGATAATGAATTTCGTTATCTTGACCGTTCACTGAGTCTTAAATTTGATGCCACCACCCTTCAGGATCAACTGACCTCAAAAGAGGGGCTGAGCACCATCGACTCGGCAGGTAATATCAGCTATGAGGATAAAATCAACCAACGTTGGGGTGCCAGCCTTCAGGCCAACAAAAACTGGGGAAAAGGCTTAACCAGCACCCTGTTATGGCATGAAGCCTCCGATGAAAACTTTTACGCTGATATTCCCGTAAATTCTCAATTTAAAATCGTGACACAAATACCAAGACATCTCAAGCTCAACTATCAAAAAGGTAATCTACAAACCTATGCTCAAGTGTCCAGTTATCTCCGCTTAAGAAATGCCCCGCTAAACTATGAAAAACGTCCTGAGGTTGGGCTACGCTATCGCCAACAACTGGGTGATTTCAATTTTAACATTCAAAGCAGTGTCACCGATTTTGTATTACCCATTTCATCAAGTACAAAACCCGAAGCGTTACGATTCCACCTTAAACCCTCTATGGAATATCAACTCAACCAACCCTATGGCTCGGTAAAAGCGACCGTGGTAGGCAATCAAACGCTGTATCAAATGCGTGATAACGTAAGCAATACGACAGGCGCTAGAACACACAGTTTATTTGTGCCACAATTTGCACTCAAGGGGGGGTTAATTTTTGAACGCCCCGTGCAGTTATTTGGTCAGAACTATACCCAAACTTTAGAGCCTGAAGTACAATATTTATTCGTCCCCTATCAAGAGCAAGGCAATTTGCCATTATTTGACACGGGTAACCGAAGCCTTGCTTTTAGTAACTTATTTGCACTCAACCGTTTTACAGGCTCCGACCGTGTAGGCGATGCCAACCAAATTACCACCGCCTTAACCACCCGATTTTTAAATCAAGATGGGCGACAAATTGTGGATGCTGGTGTTGGACAAATCTTTTATTTAGACGACCGATTGGTTGGTTTAACCGATACCTCTACACAAACGGCACAAGCGACACAAACATCGGATATGTTTTTAAAGTTAGGACTCAACTTAGGTGCACTGAGTGCCTCCTCTACCCTACAGTTCACCCAACAAAACTATGATTTATTGCACGCCAACAGTCGCCTAAAATATCGCTCGGCAACATACGGTACCCTGCTGGCCAATCATGTACTGAGCAACCGAAATACCGCTTCTGAAAAAGAGACTTTAAGCATCGGTGGCTATACCAAAGTCACTCAAGCTTGGCAGTTGGGTGCTTATTTAAACTACGATCTCTTTAATGAACAGTTGTATCACGGTAATCTTGGCATACGATACGATGCTTGTTGCTGGGCAATAGAATTTATTGCAGAACGCACACAACTTGATAATGCCTTGTATAATGATGCGTTTAGAGTGCAGTTTGAGCTCAAAGGGTTAAGCACCTCAGAGCAAGCCTTTAAAAAAGCCTTAGCCAAAAAAATTAATTTTTAAAAAACTTAAAAAAATACGATAAAAAAAACTATGAAACCATACTTGTTCTCTAAAAAATGGGCGCACTCCTTAACCTTACTGAGTGCTCTTTTCATCGCAAGCTTATCCATTCAAAGCTCAGCGCAAGCCAACCAACTCATTGACCGTATTGTGGCGGTTGTTAATGATGAGGTCATCTTAAAAAGTGAGCTCAATGAAGAGATGCTCGCGCAACAACAAGCACTCATCAACCAAGGTATTGCCGCCCCCGAAGCCTCTATTTTGCAACAGAAGGTATTGGATTCACTGATTTTAGAAAAATTACAGCTCAAACGTGCAAAACAGCTTGGCATTGAAGTCCCTGATGAACAGATAACCGAACAGTTGGAAACCATTGCAGAACAAAATAACATCAGCTTAATCTCACTTCGAAAGCGTTTAAATCTTGAAACGCCTAACGGCTTTAATGCCTTGCGCAAGCAAATTAAAAATAAACTCACCATTCAAAAAGTACGTGAAGCGGAAGTGTTAAGCCAAACATACGTATCCGAATCGGAAGTGGATAACTTACTCAATCGCCAAGCCCTCAGCAACCGTCAAGAAGAGCTTCACTTAGGACACATTCTGATTGAACTTCCTAGCTCCCCTACCCCACAACAACGCCAACAGGCATTGCAACAAGTGCAAGACATTCATCAACGCCTTAAATCGGGCGAAGATTTTCGTCAGCTTGCAGTGCGTTATTCTGATGGCAGCAAAGCCCTTCAAGGCGGCTCGTTAGGCTGGTTTAAGCGTTCCGAAATTCCAAGCTTTTTTACCGATGCCATTGCAGGGTTCAATACGGGTGACATCAGTGAGGTCATCCAGAGCCCGAGTGGTTTTCATATTGTAAAACTGGTCGATCAAAAACAACAAACTCCTGCAACCTCTCTAAAAGAGTACCACCTACACCGTTTTCTCATTCCAAGTGATATCACACAGCAAGCACCACCAGAAAAACTGATTGCACTAAGCGCCTCTTTACAAAATATTGAGGACTTCAATGCCTTGCACACTACGTTTCCTGAAATTCCAGAAGAATTTAATCAGAACAGCGATTTAGGCTGGCTGACACTTGAAAAAATACCCGTGGGGTTACGCAGCAAAATACCAACTCTCCAGCCCAATCAGGCCTTACCCCCGCTTGCCACCCCACAAGGCTGGATGATTCTCTTTTTAGAGGAGATAAAAGAGACCCAAATCGGCTCAGATGAGCAAACACAACAAGCAATACAATCCATTCGAATGCGAAAAGCCAATGAGTTATTTGAGCGCTGGTTACAACGCCTAAAAGACGAAGCCTTTATTGAAATTCTTCTTGGGCAGGATACCTAAGGCCTAATGATGAACAACCTTCCTATCACACAACGTTTTGTCATCACCTCAGGTGAACCCGCTGGAATTGGCCCTGATTTAGTCTTGCAACTGGCACAAAATGACTGGCCAATGGAATTGGTGGTTTTGGCGGACAAAACACTCTTAATACAACGTGCCAAAGAGTTAGGCTTAACCCTCTCTTTTAAAGCCTACCATGCCAACTTGCCTCCTGAGCCGAGTCAAAAAAATCAAATTACCTTACTGGATATTCCAACCGAAGTGCCTGTTCAAACAGGCGTACTCAACCCCAAGAATGCTTGCTATGTCATAAAGCTACTCAAAACCGCCATTCACGGTTGTTTAAGCGGTGAGTTTTCGGCCATGATTACAGGCCCCGTCCACAAAGGGGTCATTAATGAATCGGGCTTACCTTTTACAGGGCATACCGAACTGTTAGCAGAAGAGAGCCATACCAAGCAAGTGGTGATGATGCTCGCCACGCCAGGGTTAAGAGTCGCTTTAGTCACGACCCACCTTCCTTTGATGGAAGTGCCTAAAGCCATTACAAAAAAATTACTGACCGATGTGTTAAACATCACACATCACGCCTTAACCCAACAATTTGGTATTCAAAACCCTCGTATTTTAGTCGCTGGACTGAACCCTCATGCGGGTGAAGATGGGCACATGGGACGTGAAGAAATCGATGTTATCAGCCCCGTATTAGCGTCGTTAAAATCTCAGATGAATTTAAGCGGCCCTCTGCCTGCCGATACCTTGTTTACCCCAAACTATTTAAAACAGGCCGATGCCGTTCTGGCCATGTATCACGATCAAGGACTGCCGGTATTAAAGCATGTTGGTTTTGGCAATGCGGTTAATATCACATTGGGACTGCCTTTTGTTCGTACCTCCGTTGACCACGGTACAGCTCTGGACTTAGCGGGCACCGGCAAGGCCGATGATCGTAGCTTTCGTTACGCCATTAATGTGGCATTAGAGATGAGCCAAACCTCACTGAACTCCTTCCCTCTTTCACCTTCTTAGAGATATTTCATGGCAAAACAGACCTCTGGCCGACCCAGTTCGCACAAACACAAAAAGCAGTTTGGGCAAAACTTTTTAAATAATGGTCGTATTATCGATCAAATTGTCGCTGCCATTCGACCTAAAATGAGCGATCACATGGTGGAAATTGGCCCCGGTGAAGCCGCACTCACTCGCCCCTTAATTGAGCGTGTCCATAAGCTGGACATCATTGAAATCGACAACGATCTCATTGCCCCCCTCAAGATTCAATTTGCCACCCAACCCGCCTTTAACCTGCACCACACCGATGCCCTTAAGTTTGACTACGCCACACTGCTTTCGGAAGGTGAAACGTCTCTTAGAATCGTGGGGAACTTGCCCTATAACATCTCCAGCCCACTGATGTTTCACCTGCTCACCTATGCACAGTACATTCAAGACATGCACTTTATGCTACAAAAAGAAGTGGTGGATCGTATTACAGCCAAACCAGGCATTAAAGCGTATGGACGTTTAAGCGTGATGCTACAGTACGCATGTGAAACAGAGTCTTTATTTACGGTTGGCCCTGAAAATTTTACCCCCCCCCCAAAAGTGGATTCGGCCATCGTGCGTTTAATCCCTCACAAAACCAAACCGTTCATTGCCAAAGATGAAAAAACCTTTCGTGATGTTGTGAGACAATCGTTCAGTCAAAAGCGTAAAACACTGCGCAACAACCTAAAAGGCTGGCTAAGTTCAGAGCAGATTGAACAGTGTGATATTGACCCTGGCGTACGAGCAGAGACCATCCCGGTTGAAGGCTTTGTGAAACTTGCAAACCTCTATTTTGAACAAGGTAATCACGCATGATGATAAGGATATAAATGCTATGGCCACCTATGTGATTGGCGATTTACAAGGCTGCTACGATGAACTGCAAACCCTATTAAGTCACATCAACTATCAACCCGAACAGGATTTTTTATGGTTTGTGGGGGACTTGGTCAATCGCGGACCAAAGTCCTTAGAGTGCTTACGCTTTGTCAAACAACTTGAGCAAGAAGGGCGTGCCAAAACCGTTTTAGGCAACCATGATTTTCACCTACTCGCAGCCTACGCAGGGTTTGAAAAGTTTCGCTCCAAATCCGATACCTTACAAGACATTCTGCAAACTAAAGACGTAGATGAGCTCATCCACTGGCTCAGACAACAACCCTTAATGGTCAAGCATCCCATTTATAACACCGTTATGGTGCACGCAGGCATTCCACCGCAATGGAGCATTCAAGCGGCCTTAGGCTATGCCAAAGAAGTGGAAACGATACTGCAACGAGAAGATTGGAAAGACGCTTTGGTCAACCACCTATTTGGCAATCAACCCAATCAATGGCAAGAGACACTCACGGGATGGGATCGAGCACGCTATATCCTAAATGCATTCGCTCGGATGCGCTATTGTGATGCCAATGGTGCTCTTGAGTTCACCCTAAAATCGGCACCAAACAGCGAACAAACTCGTCAAAAAATAGCCCCTTATGAGCCTTGGTTTGTGTTTCCAAACCGCAAGAATAAAGACCATGAAATTTTTTTTGGTCACTGGTCAACCTTAGGTGAGATTGACGCCTACCAAGTCCATTCAACGGATACAGGTTGTTTATGGGGTGGAAAAATGACCGCCTATGCCTTAGAAACCAAACAACGATTTTCGGTATCATGTACCCAACAATGTCGGCCAAAGCCACCTAAAAAAGGACTCAATAAATCATGAATCCACACGAATCCCCCTTACAAGAAGAGTCAAAATCAGAACGTATTCCCTCCCCGCAAGAGATGCTAACACGCTTACAACAAATTGATCCAAATGACTTTAATATCAAAAGCATTGCGGATGACTTAAAAGGCAATAAAGTTTGGGTCTCCATTCTCACTCTCCCCGTCAGTGCCATTATTCTGGCCACTTTTACCCTCTTAGGTGCCTTTTTATTCGACCGCCCCATCATCAGTTTTTTGATCACTGCGGCTCTGCTCTTTTGGCTAGGAAAGCTCTTTGATAACCAGCAAAAAATTTACACCGTTGCCGCAAGACAAGAGGTCATGAATCGTATTGCAGCCATTGAAGAAGGATTTGGACTCCTGCCCCACTTTAAACCTTTTTTACCAGACAAATACCGTCATCTATGGCAATCGGTTAAACGAGGCAATTACATTTATATTGAGCAATACATTCAAGCTATTTTACTGTTGCAAAAAAAGCTGGATCCTGAAAAATTTACCGCAATATGGTATCTCACCTATCCCGAAACCGACCCTGAAAACAGTGAATTCACTGAAGAAAAAGAGAAAGATGACCTAACGCTAAAATAGGTATTTCTTCCAGCCTCTAAACTTTTGCTTGACTCTTCCCTGAATTAGACGTACCCTCCATAAAGACACCTTATCCAATACGAGCAATTACGCATAAATATTCTAATGGAGAATGCAATGAAAAAACGGTTGATTATGGCAGGATTACTGTTAAGTACACTCGTAAATGCAACAGATCGACCTTATTTTGAAGGCAAAGTGTTAACCATTCCTAGCATTGATGTAAAAAGCGAAGCCGCTGTTTATCAAGATGTAAAATTTGAATACACTCAAAAAAATAGTTGGGCACTATTAAGTTTTCAGCGTGGCAAAAAAATACAAGAGATTACGCAAGTCAACCTGATTGAAACCAATGATTTTCCCAAACAAGTCTTTCTAAACATCTCAGGCGTATTTAATAATGGCTGCCAACAACTAGGCCAAATTGCAACGCAGATAACCGACAACCTCATTGAAACCTCCGTTTTCTATAACAATGAACACATCAATAATCCATTTTGCACCATGGTCATGACCCCTTTTAGTCAAGCCATCCCTCTTCCTGTTTACGGATTAAAAGCAGGAACATATCACTACAATATCAACCATAACTTTACGGGTTCTTTCACCTTAAGCAGAGACAATTTCTTTCGTAATAACTCAAAAACCCTTAATACCGTTAAATAAACTAAAAGCCTGTTCGATAACAGTGATCATAGAGTTATCGTTGTGTATCTAAAATACTGTGCTCTTCCTCAAAAAGGGGCTCATTTGTCTTTGGTTTGCTTTTTGACTCGGAGACCTTTGGGTCTGACCACGGCCCAGTTACATCATAACGGAAGGTCACTAAGTTCTCATTAACACCGGGAATGACTTTCATAAAGGTATAAACGGCTAAAGCAGCCAAAGGGTTGGCATACCCAGCTAAGGCAGCAATGGTCGGTATGCTCGCACCAATGGCGGGTGTGACATAGGCTTTTAACTTAAAGGTCTCTTTTAACAGATTCACCTGACCAAATAGAGCTACACTGGCCGAAGGAGCTTTAAGTCCAAAAGACTCGAGCTGCAATATGCCTTGCTTTAATTGTGCTTGTCCTTTAATTTGGTCATAAACCATCCCTTTATTGGTCACATCTTTTAAATCTAACTTTAATCGCCTTGCCAAGGATTCAACACTAAGCAAACCAATTAATCGTGCAAACCCAGGTTCAATATCATTAATCACGCCATCCTCTAATACAAAGTTCACTTGCCCCATAACATTTTTTACCGAAAAACACTCCAATGCCCCCTGCCAAGATAGGTTTGCATCAACCTTCGCCTTCTTGCCTGTAAACCCCTGCTTGAGTTGAATAAAGCGTAACATTTCAGCCACTTTTTTAGAACGCAACGATAAAGTTAGCTTACTGTTATAAGTCGACTTATCAAATAAATATTGCCCTGTTAAAGAGCCAGCTCCTTGACCAAATGCGCCCTGTATATCGGTAATGGTTAAACGCTCTTTCGCATCCACCAAATGAAATGTTAATGAATCAACCAAGTAACCATTCAACTCAATCTTTTTGCCTTTAAATACCACTTCTGGCCACAAGCTGGCAGAAATCTGTTCTGGCTGACACAATAAACTCGCCTTAGCCTCGCTTGACTCAATGGCATGAAGTCTTAAACGCTCCACATTCATCTCTATCGGGCTATTCGGTTTAATGACTACATTGGCTAACACATCGGTGCTTTTAATTTGTAAAGCGGTTCTTAAGTTACGTTTTAACCACTCAAAACGAACATTTGGATAAACATTTTCTCTAAATGTTAAAGCCGAAATATCAATTATCGATGCATTCCAAGAGAGTAAATCAGGCTCTTTCTGCACTCTATCAGAGTACCAATTTTGGACAAAAGAGAGATGTGGTAAAAATTGAATCCAGTCATCCACATTCACCTCTTTGATCTCTCCTTTAATATAGGAGGCCGTTTCTCTCTCCTTAAACGCCGTTTGTATATCTTGTCCAAATAACAGATTAAACTGATCCATCTGATAAGAGTCTTTTACATGCGTCCAATGCCCCTTTATTACTAAAGTTTTAGGTAAACTCGCATTTAACCGCAACGACTCTGTGGTCACATCTAAAGAGACCTTAAGCCTTTTCTCTGCCAGTATTTTTGCATCAAAAGGAGCGGGCAACAAACTATTGACCTGATCAGTCAATACATCAAGATTAAGGTTAAGCCCCGATTTTACTTCTTGGCGCAACGGAATATTAATCCCTAAGCGCCATGGAATAGAGTCGTCAAAAAAAGGATTTTTTTGACGCAAAAACTGTCCTTTCCCTTGAATAAAAATCGAATGCGCTTTGCTCTTTGTCTTAACAGAAAAGGTACTGTTGTGATTAAAGACATGGACGGATAACTTGGAGGCGGTGGCCGATCGCTCAGTAAATTCCAACGAACCTTGTATTTTTTTTAGTGGAATTTTGTCAAACAAGGTCATCGAAGCGTTGTTAAATTGCACACGACCATTCACTTTTTCTGCTTGATTCTTATAGCCATAAAGAGGAATCCAAACCCGATCTAAGGTCACATCCACTGCCCCCTGAAATTGCGTATTTTGAATAAAGGGCTCCATGCTTAATAGCGCGGATAACGGTGATTTTGTTAAATATGAGATCGCTTGATTCAATTCCGTTTTTACTTTCCCCTTAAACACCAGAGCAATATTTTTTTGGTCTAGATGGTCAATCACGACCTCAACCGCTTGAGCATAATTCCCCTCCCCCACATGAATTTGTGGTGAGGTAATCTTTAACTGGTAAGGCGTAAACACAATTTTTCCACTAAAATCTTCCAGCATTGGCCAATTCGCATCAAACTTTAAAAAAGTATTTTCAATCGTTGCCGTAATTTGAAATAGCCCTGTACCATCCTGAAAAGGGAAATCCTTTAAATTCCCTTTCAGTTGAAGATGTGCTTGAATATTATCTCCTGATACAAGCGCCATTTTTAACCATGCCTGCAACTCGGGCGACAGTAAATTATAAGGTAAATACTGTTTTAAGGTCTTCATATCGCCGACCTTAATCCTCAAATCAACATCCATTTCACCTTGTTTATTCCCCGTTGCCGTCATAGTAACGGGCATTTTATCAAGGGTAAATCCAAACGGTTCAAGCCCCCACCCTTTATCAACCAAACGGGTAAGATTAATCTGATTCGGTAATATAATTTTTACCCCCCCCATGGGTAAGTTCAAGCCCGATAATATCATGGGGAATTTTGTTTTAAGTATTAGGTTATTCGCCTTTTTTGATACCATTAAACTCTGTATTTCAATACCTGGATAATCTGTTACTGGTATGCTCAATGCTTTAATGGTTGCATCTAACTGAGGAAGCTGAAGCATTCGCCAATTAAACTGACCTGATACCTTCTCAATCGAAAATTCCGTTTTCTTGTCCAACAAAAAAACAGAATAGGCCGTTGGCAGAAAAGATTTCATCAGCATTTTAAACGGTTCAATATCAAAAAAATTGGATTGAAATGTTAAAAGATGATTCTCTAAAAAATTAAGTTCGATCGGAGAAACTGTTTTAATGTATTGATTGTCTAACTGAATATGAGACAGTCGAAAGCGCCAATCTTTAAAAAAAGTCTGTTTATTTTGTAATGTCTCCTCCCAAACCAACTCAAAACCAAGGTGTTTAGGAAGTGCCTCTCGCTCTTGAGGCCACTTAAGGGCTTGTGTATTTAAATTTAACGTCAGACGAGATAACGTAGACTGCAAAACCTCTGCCTTCAAATCAAGAATAAGCTCCCCTTTAGGAAGCTTTTGATGCCAAACCGTAGGCAATAACGGGGCAAGTGCTTCAATTCTCAAGGGTTCAAATGAAAACAGGCTAAACTCACCCTGCTCTATTTTTCCTAATAAATCGGTCTCAAAACTTGATTTAAAAGAAAAACGTTCAAAATTAAGGCTCTCTTTATACGCCACGCCAAACTCTGAAACCACGTTCAATTGCTGACCTTTTAAGGATTGGTAACGATAGAGATTCAGCGTTAAGTCTGGATCAAATACCCCTTTAAAAATAAGATCAGAGACCTTAACGCGCTGCCAAAGTTGACTAATATCTAGATTTATTTCCGTCATTTTTTCAAGTTTATCGGCAGAAAACCCTTCAATATCCAACGTATTTTGTGAACGATTCTGAGTGGTTTTATCTAAAATACTCCCCTTTTTTATCGTTAAATTATCACCAAACTTCAAGGTTGGTATCAGCATTGAAAAAAGGTTCATATCCATATCTAGATACTCTATATCTAAATCGAATTTAACATGGTTTACCGCTAATTGCTCAACTTGAAATTGAAAGCCTAGCCAGTTTTGCTGTACCTTAATTTGTTCAAATTCAATTTGACTGTCGGTGACCCACTCCACTTGTTCAATAAAGGAATCTGGGGCATACTGAACCCACGAGATAAAAGCTCTCGTAATCAATAGATAACCGATCAAAACAGCAAAAACAATCTGTAATGAATGATGGGTGTGTTTAATAACCACTTTCTTTCAATCGCCTTACATCATCACAACATCAAACTGTTCCGCAGAGTAAGAACTCTCCGCTTGAAACCGAATGCTTTTCTTTAAAAACTCTTCCAGCTCTGCCACACTATCGGACTCTTCATCTAAAATACGTGCCACAACCGATTCCGACGCAATCACTCGATACTTATCCCCTTCAAATGATCGAGCCATGCGTGTAATGTCTCTAAAAATCTCAAACGCAACCGTCTCTGACGTTTTCACCATGCCACTTCCACTGCATACGGAACACGATTCACATAAGGTACGCTCCAAACTGTCTCGGGTTCGTTTACGCGTCATCTCAACCAACCCTAAATTAGAGATGCTACTAATCGACGTTTTAACACGATCTTTCGCCAGCTCTTTCTCTAATGCCGATAACACATGCTTTTTATGCTCTTTAAGCGCCATGTCAATAAAATCAAGAATAATAATGCCTCCTAAATTTCTCAATCGTAACTGCCTAGCAATAGCTTGGGTGGCCTCTAAATTGGTTTTAAAAATAGTCTCTTCCAAATTTTTATGCCCAACAAACCCACCCGTATTCACATCAATGGTGGTTAAAGCTTCTGTTTGATCGATAATTAAGTAGCCACCCGACTTTAAGTTGACCCGTTTATGCAACGCCGTTTGAATCTCTTCTTCAATATTGTACAGGTCAAAAATAGGGCGTTCACCTTGATAAAGCCCCAAACGATTGGTTAATTCCATGACGTATTTTTCAATAAATTGCTCCATTTTCTTAAGCGTTTCAGTAGAGTCCACACGAATTTTTTCAATTCTTTCAATGGGAATATCTCGTAAAATACGCAGATAAAGTGGTAAATCTTCATAAATTAACGTCGGTTTTCGAGCCGTTTTTGCGCTCTCTTTAATGCCACTCCACAGCCGTTGCAAATAAATCATATCCGCTCGTATTTCATGGAATTCAACCCCCTCTGCAACCGTTCGAACAATAAAGCCTCCTTCTGAACTTTGAAATTCAGGAATGGTTTTCACTAACTCACGTAAGCGATCTCGCTCCTCTACGCTATCTATTCGCTGTGAAACACCAAGGCTTTTTTCCATCGGCATATACACTAACATTCGGGAAGGTAAACTTAACTGCATGGTGATACGCGCCCCTTTTGTCCCCAAAGGATCCTTCATCACTTGCACTAAAATTTTTTGCCCTGGGTACAATAATTTAGCAATATCATCTGTCGCCTCGCTCTCGTTTTGAGAGCCTTTTAATTGACAGACATCCGATGCATGCAAAAAGGCCGACTTATCCAATCCAATACTCACAAACGCGGCCTGCATTCCAGGTAACACTCGATCGACCTTGCCCATATAGATATTTCCGACCAACCCTTTTTTATTGGCGCGCTCAATCCACAGCTCTTGCAATACCCCATTTTCAACCCACGCCACTCGTGTTTCATTTGGCGTCATATTCACTAATACTTTTTCTTCATTGTGCATTTAATTACCTTTTGCGCCTGCTATTATGAGACTGTCCGAGCATAAAAGATCTCTCTTAGACTAAGTTTATCCTCTTGGGTGATGCTGTTGATGCAACTGATGCAACCGTTCTTTTGCAACATGGGTGTAAATTTGGGTCGTCGATAAATCACTGTGCCCTAGCAGTAATTGTACGGTTCTTAAGTCCGCGCCATGATTAATCAAATGCGTTGCAAAGGCATGTCGTAACGTATGCGGTGAAAGTTTACCCTGTATACCCGCATCAAAGGCTAAGTTTTTAACACGATGCCATAATGTTTGTCGAGTCATGGACCGACCAATTCGAGAAATAAATAACGTTGAAATCCAACGACCTTTTACCAGAATAGGCCGAGATTCTTTAATGTAGCGTTCAATCCACTCAATGGCAACTTCTCCCAGCGGAATAATGCGCTCTTTACTCCCTTTACCCATCACTTGAACCAGCCCTGCGGATAAATTAACTTGTTCAAAAGGCAATTCGACCAGCTCTGATACTCGCAGTCCACAAGCATACATCATCTCTAAAATCGCTCGGTCACGAAGCCCTAATGTGGTCATTACATCGGGTGCATCCAACAAATCTTCAACCTGCTTTTCAGAAATAACCATCGGAATGGACTGAGGTACCTTAGCCGCTTTAAGCAACACCGTTGGATCTTGAACAAAAAAATTATTTACCCCCCCCCATTGATAAAACCGTTTCAAAGCCGACAGTAAGCGAACGTTACTGCGCTCTTTTCGTCCGCTTTGTTGCATAAAAAAGAGAAAGTCTTCTATTTGGATTCGAGTCACATTTGAAAAATGGGTTACGCTTTGTTCGCTCAACCAAAATTGAAAATGTTGTAAATCCTGTTGATAGGCCAAAATGGTGTTTTGACTTAAACCTTCCGACAGCACTAAAAAGCTTAAAAAGGATTGAATGTGTTGTTCATTAGAATCGAGAGAAGAGGATATTGACATAACGAAAGTATATCAAAAATAGAAAAATTTAGGCGGAATTACCGTATTGTTAAAGGCAAAAAAAAGCCCTCATAAAGGGCTTTTTTAAAAGAAATCAAATCAAGGAATGATTATATTTTCTCTTTGATACGTGCTGCACGACCAGATAACTCACGTAGATAGTAAAGCTTAGCACGACGAACCGCACCACGACGTTTTACTTCAACGCTATCAACCAATGGGCTGTACGTTTGGAATGTACGCTCAACGCCTACACCATGTGAAATCTTACGCACGATAAAGTTAGAGTTAACACCACGATTTTTCTTAGCAATCACAACGCCTTCATAAGCTTGAAGACGTTCGTTTTTACCTTCTTTTACTTTAACTTGTACCACAACCGTATCACCTGGGTTAAATACAGGTAATTCTTTTGTCATTTGCTCTGCTTCAATGCGCTTAATAATATCACTCATTTTAAGCTTCTCCATATAAACGGGGAGTTAAAATCCACCCCAAGGCTCAATGCCCTCTCTAAATTTATTCAACATTCGTTATATCAATATTATTAAATAACATGACTAACCAGAGGTTAAATCCGAATTGTTAACTTCCCTAATCCCCAGATAGAAATACGGATTAGGGAACTTTTTTTCCAGCCAGTAAATCTGGTCGACGCTGTTGCGTACGTGTCTGTTTTTCTGCCTGTCGCCAAGAGGCTATTTTAGCATGATTGCCGCCCAATAAAACGTCTGGAACTCGCATACCATCCACACCCTCTGGACGAGTATAGTGTGGACAATCCAACAAACCATCCGAAAAGGAATCTTGCTCCGCTGACTGAGCGTGCCCCAAAGCACCAGGAATCAAGCGAATCACCGCATCCATTAACATCATGGCTGG
>UOFB01000280.1_pt1 | contig 15228 bp, 13 predicted proteins | sample 1988871 | NCBI WGS metagenome assembly UOFB01 (sample SAMEA4712195, study PRJEB27164) | hydrothermal vent metagenome | biome: marine basaltic hydrothermal vent biome; feature: marine hydrothermal vent; material: mineral | place: Pacific Ocean | collected 2011-06-14/2011-07-23 | depth 1719 m | reverse complement strand
TAACGTTTTTGCCAAAATTCTTACACTCGTTTTTACGTTTTTATGTAAGGATTTGGGTTTTATGTTGCCTATTGTATTGAATTAAAGAAGCATGGCGTATATTTTTTTAAGAAAGTGGTGAGAGTTGTGTATAAAATAAGTTTTTTTGTTCCTGAGTCACATTTAGAATCGGTCAAATCGGCTATGTTTGTTGTAGGTGCAGGAAGAATAGGACGGTATGACTGCTGTGCATGGCAGGTAAAAGGGTTGGGGCAATTTAGAGCATTAGAGGGAAGCCAGCCTTTTTTAGGCGAACAGAATCAGTTAGAGCGTGTGGAGGAGTATCGTGTTGAGATGGTGTGTGATGAAGCGAACATACATAAAGCGATTGAGGCACTATTCATTGCGCACCCTTATGAAACGCCCGCTTATGATGTGGTTAAAACATGGACATTTAGTCACGGCTTAGCGTAAGTCGTTACGATGTTTGAATGAAAGACGCCTAAACCAAGGCGTCTTTTGAGAGAAAGGGGTTATTTTTTAGCGGGTTCAAAGCTGATTAATTCGATGGTAAAAACCAACGCTTGGTTTGGACCAATAGCATCGCCCGCGCCTTTTTCGCCATACGCCATATCAGAAGGAATATAGACCTCCCATTTAGAGCCTGGATTCATAATCTTTAGCACTTCACCCCAGCCTTTAATGACACTGCCCATTTGCAATGTTAAAGGGGTGCCACGTTGATAAGAGCTATCAAACTCACTGCTATCCAGTAAGGTTCCACGGTAGTGTGCAGAGATGGTATCTTCCGCAGTGGGTGACTCGCCTTTCCCTTTGGTAAGGACTTTGTATTGAACGCCACTGTCTAAGGTTACAACCCCTTCTTTTTTAGCGTTCTCTGCTAAAAAAGCTTTACCTTCATCTAGATTTTTTCGGGCAGCTGATTTCTGTTTTTCAAGTTGTTGCTTTTGCATACGATCTTTGACGGTATTAATGGCCGACATCATCTCCTCTTCGCTTAACTTAAGGTCACGCTCTTTTAAGGCATCCTCTAAGCCAAGTGAGAAGGCTTTTATATCTATCTCTAAGCCTTGACTACGAAAGTTTTTAGCAATATCTGCTCCCAACGTATAGCTGGCTTTTTGTTCGACCGTGTTTAAGCTGTGATTGTCTGCAAATGCAGAAGGTGCGAGAGCAAGACCAAGAGAGATCAGTAGTATTTTTTTCATAAGATTTATTCCGTATTAAAATTTCGCTATTAATATAGGTCTTTTTACTTAAAAAGTAAAATTTAAATTTAAAAACCACTCAAAATGGTGGTTTTTTTTATGAACGGCTCAGAATTTTACAGATTATCGAGATATTTTTCGGCATCTAATGCGGCCATGCAACCGGCTCCCGCAGAGGTAATTGCTTGCTTATACTGTTGATCCATGACGTCGCCTGCAGCAAAAATACCTGGAATAGACGTTTGGGTTGCATTGCCTTGAAGCCCGCTTTTGACGGTTAAGTAACCGTGATCCATCTTTAACTGACCATCAAAAATACCCGTGTTTGGACTGTGGCCAATGGCAATAAAAACCCCCGAAAGCTCTAGTTCTTTGGTCGAATCATCCTGCATACTTCTTAGTCGCATTCCTGTTACGCCCATATTGTCACCAAGCACTTCATCTAACGTTTGATTAAACTCGATGGTGATATTGCCATTTTCAGCTTTTTCATGCAGTTGTTTGGCTAATATTTTTTCACAAGAAAATTTATCACGTCGGTGTACGATGGTGACTTCATCGGCAATGTTTGATAAATAGAGCGCTTCTTCTACGGCCGTATTTCCGCCGCCAATGACCGCAACTTTTTGGTTACGGTAGAAAAAACCATCACAGGTTGCACAAGCCGAAACGCCTTTGCCTTTAAACGCTTCTTCTGATTCAAGTCCTAGGTATTTGGCTGATGCACCGGTGGCAATAATCAGCGCATCACAGGTGTACTCACCAGAGTCGCCAATAAGTTTAAATGGCTTTTTAGTGAGTTCTGCGGTGTGAATGTGGTCAAAAATAATTTCGGTATCAAAACGCTCTGCATGTTTTTGCATACGTTGCATTAAATCGGGACCGGTTAATCCTTCTGGATCACCTGGCCAGTTATCTACTTCGGTGGTGGTGGTCAGTTGTCCACCTTGTTGCAATCCAGTAATCATAACGGGATCAAGATTTGCACGAGCGGCATAAACGGCCGCAGTATAACCTGCAGGCCCCGTGCCTAAAATCAGTAGTTTGCAATGCTTTGTTGCCATTCGGAATTCCTTTTTATCTTTTTAATAAGGGGTTATGTGCTAAAATTTTAGCAGTTTTTTAGAGGGTCTCTAAAGAATATTGAGATTAAATTCCGATTAAAGAGGCCTTTGCATTTCACCCAAATCCTTATATAGAAACGTGAAAAATAGTGTAAGTATTTGGAAAACCTAGGGTTTTTAAATATGCCGTCGCCCCCATCGGTTCGGCGAACAAGGTGAATTGAGCCTGCTCAAGAGAGGGTGCTCTGGAGTGATATTTTAAGATAATTAGGTTTTTCAAAGGGTTACGCTAGATTTGTGTTTCTATATAAGGATTTGGGTTTCATGCAAGGGTCGTATTTAAATAAAAAATTTAGAAGTTTTCATGACGTTTAAACCAGCCAAGCCTAAAGTAAAATTTTCAAAAGACAGCAAGTCTGATTCAAAAAAAACACCAGAGCGTGCCGTTGGTACTCAGATGGCATGGGTCATTAAAGATGGTGTGGTTTTAAGCTGCATAGGGTTAGCCTTTTTCCTTTTTATTGTTCTGTTCAGCTATAACCCAAAAGATCCAGGATTTGATGCGGTGAGCAGTGTGGGTGACATTTACAACTACGGCGGTAAAACGGGGGCGTGGCTCTCTTCAATGGTGCTGTACCTGTTTGGCGTATTTGGCTTTTTGATTCCATTTGGAATTTTATTTGCTGGCTGGGTCACCCTTAAAATTCGCGCGGGTAATGAGCTGGATTATGTTCGATTTGTACTGAGTTTAGTGGGTTTGGTGCTCTTAATTACTGCGGGTGCTGGGTTGGCCAACTTATATCTAGAGCCTCAAATGCGCTTGATTCAACTGCCTTATTCTGCGGGAGGGGTATGGGGGTATGAGTTCAGTGGTTGGCTGGTTTACAGCATTGACTTATTGGGGGCTACCCTAGCCTTATTGGTTCTGTTCGCGGTGGCTTTTAGTATGTTAACCAGTTGCTCTTGGTTAAAGATTTCAGAGTGGACAGGGCGATACGCCTGGAAAGCGGGAAGGTGGTTAAAAGATCACCTGCAAATGGTCTCATCAGAGTTTAAAGATAAGCAGTTAACCAAAGAGCGTTTAAAAAAACATGCTGTACCGGCCAAGGTGGATGCTGAAATTCAATATTTAATTGAGGGCAATAAAAGCAATAAAGAGCAAACAACAGAAAAACCTGCTTCAAACACCTTGAAAAAGATTCTGACTGAAAAACTGGCTAAAAAAATAGATTCAGCCTCTCATACAACGAAAGCCCTTAATAAAAATAAAGAGGGGGGGGAATTATCTGAATCAGAAAATACCTTCGCCTCTGAGGTTAAGATAGGGCAAAAACAACAAAGCCGAACCACTTTTCCGATTGTTGAATCGGGAGATTTGCCTAATTTAAGCTTGTTGGATGAAGCGCCAGAATACGATGATGGTTTTACGTCTAAAGAGTTAGCGGCGCTATCCAGTTTATTAGAGCAACGGTTATTGGAGTTTGGTGTGACGGTTCAAGTTGAATCGGTACAGCCTGGTCCAGTAGTCACCCGTTTTGAGATACTGCCAGCCGCAGGGGTGAAAGTCAGTCAAATTAATAACCTCTCTAAAGATTTAGCCCGTGTACTTTCGGTGCAGTCGGTTCGTGTGGTCGATGTGATTCCAGGCAAGGCGGTAGTGGGGATTGAAATTCCAAATGAACAGCGTGAAATTGTCGGTTTTGGAGAGATACTCTCTTCGGAGCTGTTTCAATCGTCCAAATCGCCTCTCACCATCGGACTAGGAAAAGACATTGCAGGCAATCCCGTGATTGCGGACATTGCTAAAATGCCACACTTATTAGTCGCAGGAACGACAGGTTCGGGTAAATCGGTAGGGGTGAACAGCATGATTTTAAGTCTGCTATATAAAAGCACCCCCGAACAAGTTCGCTTGATAATGGTCGATCCAAAAATGCTGGAGTTGTCAGTATACGACGACATTCCGCATCTACTCACCCCCGTGGTAACGGACATGAGCGAAGCCGCTAATGCGCTTCGTTGGTGTGTGTTTGAGATGGATCGACGTTATCAGCTCATGGCAAAACTGGGGGTTAGAAATATCGCCGGCTACAATGAAAAAGTACAAAAAGCCATTGATGAAGGCAAACCTATTATTGACCCACTTTATCAGCAGGTCGCCAACTACGGTCACGAGTTAGGTGAACAGCCACCTACCTTAGAAACGCTGCCTTTTATTGTGGTGGTGGTGGATGAATTTGCCGATATGATTATGGTCGTGGGTAAAGAGGTGGAGCAGTTGATTGCTCGAATTGCACAAAAAGCACGTGCGGCGGGAATTCACTTGATTTTAGCCACACAACGCCCCTCGGTTAATGTTATTACGGGATTGATTAAAGCCAACATACCCACACGAATTTCATTTATGGTCAGCACCAAAATTGATTCTCGAACTATTTTAGATCAAGGTGGCGCAGAGCAGCTATTGGGCATGGGGGACATGCTTTTTCTCCCCCCTGGTTCAGGGAGTCCAAAGCGGGTGCATGGTGCGTTTGTGAGTGATGAAGAGGTTCACCGTGTGGCGAATTTTGTTCGAAGCCAAGGCGAACCTCAATACCTAGAAGCGATTACGCAAGGCGTAAGCAATAAAGAGGGAGGCGAAGGGGCGAGTTCCGATGCCGAGCTAGATGATTTATACGATGCCGCCGTTGCGTTTGTGACCGAAGGGCGACGCGTCTCCATCTCTTCGGTACAGCGACAGTTTAGAATTGGTTATAATCGTGCGGCACGTATTGTCGAAGCGATGGAATCTTCGGGCGTTATTTCCACCTCTGGTCCAAATGGTAATCGTGAAGTGCTGGCTCCCAAACCTCAGGAATAAGAAAAAATGAAAGTAAGTAAAAAAGTAAGTAAATGTTTACAAATGACTGTCTGTGCAGGCCTTTTAAGTTGTGCAACGTGGGCACAAGCACAACCAGTTTTGCAAGCGTATGTGAACAACCTAAAAACCTTCAGTGCCGATTTTGAACAAATACAGCCAGATGAAGCCGTGTTTCAGTTAAATAAATCAACAGGACAATTTCAATTAAATCGACCAGGTCAGTTGGTCTGGCAATACACCACGCCTACGCCACAGAAAATAGTGATTGATGGTGTGAATTTATGGGTGTTTGACCAAGACTTAGATCAAGTGACGGTGCGCCCCATTGAGGAGATAAAAGGGGACATTCCGCTGAGTTGGATTTTATACGATGAAAATATCGAAGATAAATTTCAAGTATTGGATGCGGGGCAGCGTAATGGCATGGACTGGTACAATTTAATTCCTAAAAAATCGACTTATTTTCAAAGTATTGAAGTCGGCATGAAAGAGGGTGAAATGTCCGAAGTATGGATGTATCAAACCACCGATAATATCACCAAAGTACGCTTTTACAATATCGAATCTAATCATGTGATTCCGCTAAAAAACTTTCAGTTTAATGTTCCCGAAGGGGTTGATCTGGTGGGTGAAGCACTTTAATGTCGGTTTATCGCCCGCTGTCGGATTGCTTAAGACCCAGTAACTTAGAAGATTACGTTGGGCAGACGCATCTTTTAGGTGCAAAACGAGCGCTGTCTCGTATGTTAGACTCTGGCACACTGCACTCCATGATTTTTTGGGGGCCACCAGGCGTAGGTAAAACCACATTAGCTCGATTGATTGCCGCGCAATCTGAATTGCAGTTTATTAGCATGTCTGCCGTATTAGGGGGGGTAAAAGAGGTACGAGCGGCGGTGGAACAAGCGCAGTTGCATCGAGCGCAATTTAAACAAGGAACCTTGCTGTTTGTGGATGAAGTGCATCGCTTTAATAAATCACAACAAGATGCTTTTTTGCCTTACGTAGAAGACGGTACCTTTATTTTTATTGGCGCCACCACAGAAAACCCCTCATTTGAGTTAAATAACGCACTGTTATCACGAGCAAGGGTTTATGTCCTGCGTACATTGGATGATGATGAGCTGGCTCAGGTACTAGAGAACGGTCGAAAATGGTTGGAAAAAAATGTTATTCCAGAGTCCGCTCTGTCACAACAAGCTGATGACCGTGTTACCAAACTCTATATTGAAGAGGAAGCCAAATCCCTATTAATCGCCTCGGCAGATGGCGATGCACGGCGTTTACTCAATCATTTAGAGCAAGCGATTGATTTTGCCGAGTTGGATACACAAAATAATCAAATGGTATTAAGCCATGCAGCCTGTCAAGAAGTGGTACAGGGTGGGGTTCGCCGTTTTGATAAAGGGGGGGAAGCTTTTTACGATCAAATTTCGGCTCTGCATAAATCCATACGTGGCTCCGATGCCAATGCCGCACTGTATTGGCTAGTACGCATGTTAGATGGTGGGGTTGATGCACGTTATTTAGCACGACGTTTGATTCGAATGGCCAGTGAAGAGATTGGCAATGCCGACCCAAAAGCTTTGCAAATCGCCGTCAATGCCGCCGAAGCCTATGAGCGATTAGGATCGCCTGAAGGGGATTTAGCCTTAGCCCATGCCGCTAGCTACTTGGCTGTTGCCCCAAAGTCTAATGCCGTTTATATGGCCTATAAAGCCGTGTTATCCGATGTCAAAGAGCATGGTTCTTATAACGTGCCACTGCATCTGCGCAACGCACCAACCAAGCTTATGGCCGAACTGGATTATGGCAAAGGCTACCGCTACGCCCACGATGAACCCGAAGCCTTTGCCGCAGGGGAGAGCTACTTTCCATACGATATGCCAGAAAAATCATACTATCAACCTGTAGAACGTGGGCTAGAGATTAAAATTTCCGCTAAAATGAAACACCTTGACGCATTAAATCATCAAGCCATTTATAAGCGGCGTAAAAATTAAGGAAGATATATGGTCACAATGAGCATGTTAGGTTGGTTTGCCATCGCTCTGGGTGGCGCACTGGGCGCAACCGCACGGTTTGCCATGTCACATCATGTATACCAATGGCTTGGGCGAGATTTTGCATGGGGAACTTTATCGGTTAATGTATTAGGTTCGTTTGTGATGGGGCTTGTGGCGGTGTTGTTAGTCGATAAGCTCGATGCATCCACCGAATGGCGTGCCTTTATTATGGTCGGATTTTTAGGCGCATTTACCACTTTCTCCACCTTCTCGTTTGAAACCATGCAATACCTTCAAATAGGGGAGCTTAATAAAGCGCTATTCAATATGGCAATTAGCTTAATCAGTTGTTTGGTGGCCGTATGGGGTGGTTTATTGTTGGGACGACATTTTTTAACAACCTAAAAAGTTCCCCCCCCCCTCTAATTTACTTCAGTATTTATTTTTTAAATTTAAAAAAACAGGTTAAACATGTTAGATCCTAAAAAATTAAGAGCCGATCTTCAAGGCGTTGCAGAACAGTTAAACAAACGTGGCTACAAGCTGGATGTTGAGTGCATTCAAGCCTTAGAAACGCAACGTAAAGACGTTCAAGTTAAAGCGCAAACCCTACAAGCTGAGCGCAACAGTATTTCAAAAAACATTGGTAAAGCCAAAGCGCAAGGGGAGGATATTGCTCCACTATTAGCCAAAGTAGACGCATTGAAAGAGCAGCTTGAGCAGGCTGAAGAAGCCTCCGAAGCCGTGCAAGCCAAGCTCGAAATTATTTTAGCGGGCGTGCCCAATGTACCGCATCCCAGCACACCTGAAGGGCAAAGCGAAGAGGATAACGTCGAAATCAAACGTTGGGGAGAGCCAAAAGCGTTCAGTTTTGAGGTGAAAGACCACGTAGATCTTACCGAAGCCAGAGGTTGGTACGATAATGATGCCGCCGTTAAAATTGCCTCTTCACGTTTTTCGGTGTTAAAAGGGCCATTGGCCAAGTTGCAACGTGCCTTAACCCAGTTTATGCTCGATACACACGCTGAGCACGGCTACGAAGAAGTGTATGTGCCTTACATGGTTAACCAAGACAGCTTGCGTGGCACAGGGCAGTTGCCTAAGTTTGAAGAGGACCTTTATAAAATTGCCAAACACGAAGAGCATGACACCAATGACCGGGATTTATATTTAATCCCCACCGCCGAAGTACCCATTACCAACTTGGTTCGTGGTGATATTTTAGAGCAAGAGGAGCTGCCACTTAAAATGGTTGGACACACTCCTTGTTTTCGTTCAGAGGCCGGTTCTTACGGGCGAGATACGCGAGGCTTGATTCGCCAGCACCAATTTGAAAAAGTCGAAATGGTGCAAATTGTCCACCCTGAAAAATCAACCGAAGCTCTAGAAGAATTAACAGGACATGCCGAAGTTATTTTGCAAAAGCTCGGCCTGCCTTATCGACTCATGGCTCTGTGCGCGGGCGACATTGGTTTTTCAGCCGCCAAAACCTATGATTTAGAAGTCTGGCTACCTGGACAATCCGCGTACCGTGAAATCTCCTCCTGCTCCAATTTTGAAGATTTTCAAGCGCGTCGCCTCATGGCACGTTTTAGAACGGGCAAAGGCAAGCCTCAATTAGTCCACACTGTAAATGGATCAGGACTCGCCGTAGGACGCACCCTAGTTGCTGTGCTTGAAAACTACCAAAATGAAGACGGAACCGTCACCATTCCTGAAGTCTTGCAACCTTATATGGGGGGGGTAAAAATTATTTAAAAAAAATGAAAAAGCGTATTGCATTAATCTTTATTATCTCTATAATACGCCACATCAACATAAGGTGGACTGGCTGAGCGGTTTAAGGCGGCAGTCTTGAAAACTGTTGTGGGTTTGTAGCCCACCTGGGGTTCGAATCCCTAGTCCATCGCCATATTCGATAAGAGACCCTCGCAAGAGGGTTTTTTTATGTCTACAATTTAGGTAACTCCGCTCAGTTTTAGTGCCAGTGCGATTTCATTTTTTTTACGCCTATTCCTATTTTTATGTAAAAGCTTTCAGAGAGTCCATAAACTATGGTCATGCACCTTAAAAATGCTTTTAAGACGTTTTATAGGGTTGTTATGTGTAACCCAAATCCTTACATAGAAACACGAATCTAACGCAACTCTTTGAAAAGCCTATAATATTTAAAATGTTCCGCCAAACCTATGGGTGCGACGGCATATTTAAAAACCCTAGGTTTTCCAAGTGCTTACACTGTTTTTCACGTTTCTATGTAAGGATTTGGGTGTAAATAAAAATTTTATTGAGCGGCCTCTTAGGATTTACAAGGGTGTGTTTTATGGTTATATTAGCCTCTGCTTTAATGCTCAGAGTCCTAAGTCTTTACATGAAAATGTAAAAAATAGTGTTTTTACATAGGCAGTCGCCTTCATTGATTTGGAAGCAAATTTCAAGATTTTTATCTTTCAAAGGGTTGCGCTAGGAGGCTGTCCGAGAATGAAAGTCGTAGCGAGGGGAATGGATTTCCCGCCGTTGATTTCTTATTCTCGGACACCCTCCTAGGTTTGTGTTTCTATGTAAAGAGCTGGGAGTGTAATCACTGTGATTATTTGGGCTTAATAGAACTATTACGATAAGGTTATAACAAAACGATGACTAAAAAAAATATAAATACTGAGCAAGCTCAGGGCGTCGACCACGGCTCTGCTGCATTTGTGGCTAAATATGCTGGCCGAGATATCCAAGCGGGTGTGATTACGGCGACGATGGCGATTCCATTGTCGATTGGTATTGCGATGATGTCTGATTATCCGATTCAGGTGGGCTTGGCAACGGTTGCTTTTGCCTCTTTTATTGGGTTTTTATTTGCTTGGTTTCGTCCGGGTAACTTTATCGGTGCACCAGGGATTGCGGCAGGCTTAGCGCCTATTTTAGCGATGGGTGTGGCGACATTTGGTATTGAAAATATGGCATTCATTATTTTTATGACGGCTACCTTTCAAGCACTTATTTGGAAGTATGATTGGCAACGCTATCTGTTAAAGGCCGTGCCTCCTTATTTGGTAGAAGGTTTATTGGCGGGCATTGGGTTAAAGATTGCTTTGAAGTTTTTACCATTTCTTTGGATGTTACCCGTTGGCGTAGCGGTTAGTGAGGAGTTTTGGACAGATGGACGAGTTCAGGTGGTTGTTTTGTCGATCATTGGTGCCATTTTGTTTCTTGGCTTGTTTAAAAAGTTTAAAGACACCAAGCCTGCATTGCCATATTTTGCTTTGATTGTATTTGGTATTGTGGCGTCACTTTTAATTGATGTCAGAATGTTAAAAGTGGAAGATGTTGATTTTAATATTGGCTTACCTATTCCTGATTTTGATTCTGTTTATTTATGGGTATATGCCATCTTTTTTTCATTAATGCTGGCAGTGGTTGATGTAATTGAGCAGGTCATGAGTAATGCGGCGATTGAAAAAATTGATCCATTAAAACGTCCTTGTCATTCGAACAATTCGTTATTGTCTATCTGGGTATCTAATATGGGTGCCAGCTTTTTTGGTGGTATGACAAACTTAGATGGTTTGGCTAAGTCTTCAACCAACCGTTTAGCGGGGGCTTACACTAAGCTATCGGTGTTGGTAATTGGTTTAGTCATCGCTTTTTTTGTGTTTAATGTTCAGTATTTAGATACTTTACCGTACTTTGCGTTAGCGATTATTATGACGTTTGTGGGGGTTAAAATGGTTTTGGGACTGTTGCATGTTGCTACTCACGGGCCTTATGCGGTATTGCTTGCAACGGTTTGTGGTTTGTTGGTTTTTCAGGTCGGAATTTTTGAAGGATTAATTATTACGTTGGTTATTCACGCGGTCATTAGTTATGTGATTTTTTCAAAAGTAGACAGTATGCCAGCGGGTACGATTGTTCGAAAATATTTCCGAAAATTTAAAGAAGATGAGCAAGAAATTAACTGAGTTATTTTTAAAAATATAATAATAGGAATGACCATGGAAGATAAAAAAAGCGCTCATAAAGCGAAAGCATTACCGATTCAAGATCCGTATTTAAATGCGCTGCGTAAAGAGCGTATTAATGTATCGGTTTACTTGGTTAATGGCGTGAAGTTGCAAGGAAAGATTGATTCATTTGATCAATTTGTGGTGCTGTTAAGAAGCACTGTGACACAGATGGTGTATAAACATGCGATTTCAACCATTGTGCCAGCACGTGACCCTAAGCTTTATGAAGAGTCGTTTGATTCAAAAGAGTTTTCAGAGTGATTCAACCCTTTTTTTAAAACGCCCCTCTTTTTCACTGAACGATTAAGTGCAAAAAGTAGGGGTTTTTTTTTGTCAAAATAAGAGATGTAATGTTGTATGGAATTATTTGACCGCCTTGAGCGGCGTGAGCTTGAAAAAGCGGTGCTGGTTCATGTCGATTTTTATCATGAATCGGATCGTGAAGATTTGGATGAGTTTTACGAGTTGGTTGATTCTGCAGGGGCGGAGGTTTGTTCGCTACTAGGGACGAAGCGTCAAAGACCAGATTCTAAGTATTTTGTGGGTAAGGGAAAGGCTGAGGAGATTCAGCAAGCGGTTGCATTGCATGAAGCGGATGTGGTGATTGTAAATCATGCCTTAACACCTGCCCAAGAACGTAACTTGTCTGAACTGGTGCAGTGTCAGGTATTAGATCGAGTGGGGTTGATTTTAGATATTTTTGCGCAGAGAGCGCGTTCGCATGAAGGGAAGTTGCAGGTTGAGTTAGCGTTGCTCAAGCGCATGTCAACTCGTTTGGTCAAAGGGTGGACGCATTTAGATCGTCAAGGAGGCATTGGGGCACGAGGCCCTGGTGAAACACAGCTTGAGTCCGACAGACGTTTAGTTCAAGGACGAATTAAGTCACTTGAAAGAAAGATTGAAAAGGTGCGTAAGCAACGTGGGCTAGGGCAAGAGGCACGTAAGCGTACTGATATTCCTGTGATTACCATTGTTGGTTATACCAATGCAGGGAAATCAACGTTGTTCAATCAAATGACAACGGCCAATGTGTATGCGGAAGATCGTCTGTTTGCTACATTAGATTCAACCTTGCGTCGAGTACACCTTCCTGGTGCAGGCCGAGTTATTTTTGCCGATACGGTTGGGTTTATTCGACATATTCCGCATGATTTGGTGTCGGCATTTCGCTCAACGTTAGAGGAGACTCGTGAGGCCGATTTATTGGTGCATTTAGTGGATGCTTCGGATGTTCATCGAGAAGAGAAAATTGCCGATGTACATGAGGTGATTCGTGAGGTTGGTGCGGAATCGGTTCCTCAGTTGTTGGTGTTTAATAAAATTGATTGTTTAGAGCCTGCCGTTGAATCAAAGGTTGATAAGAATAGTGTGGGCGTTCCACAACGTGTTTGGATTTCGGCAAAAAGTGGCGATGGCATTGATCTGTTATTGGACGCAGTCGCTTCTTTTTTTAAAGGAGCCTTTTTAACCGTGACGTTAACCTTGCGAGTGGATGCAGGAAAAAAACGGGCAGAACTCTACTCTTTAGGAACGATTTTAGAGGAGGGCTTTGATGAGGAGGGTAACAGTCAATTTAAAATGTCTTTAACCGAGCAAGAGTGGCAGAGTGTTAAAAGCTGGCCTGAGTTGATGGAAGCAAAGGTGTTAAAGGAGGGTTTGAACGCAAGAGGTGAATAAATATTGGTTATAAATTATTTTAATAGGTGACTTTTAACGATAACCTCTCTAGAATACGAGGAATCGTGTCTGTAAACTTGCAGTACACTTGGTTGAGATGGTTTTTTAGATTTTTTAAGAAACCTTTGCACAAAACATGGAGATGTTTGAATGGCTTGGAATGAACCTGGTAAGTCAGGGCAGGATCCTTGGGGAAACTCAGGAAATAAAAATGGTGGTGGAGAACAAAAACCACCTAAAAATCAAAAAAATAATGATATTGATGAGCTGTTGAAAAAAGCTCAGAAAGTTTTTGGTGGTGCGAGCAATAAATTTGGCAAGAAGAATGGCGGAGGCATCGGTGGCATCGGCGGTTCGGTTATTTTTGGTGTTATCGGTACTGTTTGGTTACTGTCTGGTATCTATATTGTTGATGCGGCAGAACGTGGTGTGGTAACTCAGTTTGGTTCGTTTGTCGAAGAGACGAGTGCTGGGCCTCACTGGCATATTCCTTATCCAATTGAAAGTGTTCGTATTGTCAATGTCGATCAAATTCGTACCGCTGAAATTGGTTATCGTTCTGATGCGGCTCGTACAGGTAATGTGCCTAATGAGTCGTTGATGTTGACCAAAGATGAAAATATTGTGGACTTAAAATTGGCGGTTCAATATCAAGTGAAAAGTGCCAATCAATATTTGTTTGAAACAGCCGATCCTGATATGACTTTGCGTGCGGTTGTGGAGAGTGCTTTGCGAGAAGTTGTCGGTCAAAATACAATGAATTTTGTATTGATAGAAGAGCGTGAGAAAGTGGTCTCTCGTGTAAAAGAGCTAACACAAGAGCGTTTGGATGGCTACAAAACAGGGTTGATCGTTACCAGTGTTAACTTGCAAGATGCACAGCCACCAGAGCAAGTGCAGTCCGCTTTTGCAGACGTGGTTAAAGCACGAGAAGATAGAGAGCGTTTGATTAACGAAGCGGAAACTTACTCAAATGGCATTTTACCGAAATCTCGTGGTAAAGCCGCGCGTGAGTTAGAAGAAGCCAGTGCTTATCATGATCGAGTGATTGCTCAGGCGATCGGTGAGGCGGCTCGTTTTACGAATATTGTTACCGAGTATCAAAAAGCACCAGAAGTAACACGTAATCGTCTGTATATTGATGCGATGGCAACGGTTTTAAGTAACACCAGCAAGGTATTTGTGGGATCGGATAGCAGTAATAATTTGCTGTATTTACCATTGGATAAAATGGTAAGTCAAGGTCAAGCAACGGTTCCATTTACGCCATCAAAATCTGTTGAAACAGCAAAGAGTGGTAACGCTGGAAATAATCAAAATACCTCAACCAGTCAAAGAACTAATATTCGTGACTACTTGAAAAATAGGGAGCTACGTTAATGAAACCGATACTTGGAATATTAGCAGCAGCTGTATTATTTGTGGGCAGTAATTCTGTTTATATTGTGAATCAATGGGAAACGGCTGTGGTACTTCGTTTAGGGGAAATCGTAAAAGCAGATGTAGAGCCTGGCTTGCATTTTAAAATGCCATTTATTAACAATGTGCGTAAATTTGATTCTCGCTTGCAAACATTGGATGCGGCACCTGAACGCTATTTAATCAGTGAAAATAAAAACCTTATTGTGGATTCTTTTGTAAAATGGCGAATTGTTGATGTAGAGAGTTTTTATACCACGATGAATGGGAATAACCGTGAAGCGGGTATGAAGCTAGGACAAATTGTTCAAAATGGTTTACGTGCTGAATTTGGTAACCGTTCTGTAAAAGAGGTTATATCTGCGGAACGTATTGAAATAGCGCATAAAGTTAAATCAAGTACAGCCATTGAGGCCGCTTTATTTGGCATTGAGGTTGAAGATGTTCGTATTAAACGAATTGATTTAGGCAAAGAAGTTAATGAGTCGGTTTATCGAAGAATGGAAGCTGAACGTAACCGTGTGGCGAAAGATTTACGCTCAAAAGGATCTGAAGCGGCTGAAAGAATTAGAGCCGATGCGGATCGTCAACGAGTGGTTATTTTAGCGGATGCTTACAGTGAAGCTGAAATTCTTCGCGGTAAAGGTGATGCTAAAGCGGCTGGAATTTATGCAAATGCCTATAATATTGACGCTGAATTTTACTCCTTTTATCACAGCATTAATGCCTATAAATCCTCTTTTAGTGAAAAGTCAGATATTCTGTTGGTGGATCCTAAATCAGATTTCTTTAAGTATTTTAATCAGTCAACACAATAGAGGTTAAGAGGTTTACATCACCTCACGTTTTTATTTGTGGACAAGGGCATCAAGGTGGGTTTTTACTCACCTTTTTAATGACGTTAGTTTTCTTTCGTGTAAAGATCTTCAACTAAAGGTTTTAACGAATGTTAGAAACAACCTTAATTGCAGCCATTGCTTTGGTATTTATTATTGA
>UOFB01000406.1_pt1 | contig 15301 bp, 13 predicted proteins | sample 1988871 | NCBI WGS metagenome assembly UOFB01 (sample SAMEA4712195, study PRJEB27164) | hydrothermal vent metagenome | biome: marine basaltic hydrothermal vent biome; feature: marine hydrothermal vent; material: mineral | place: Pacific Ocean | collected 2011-06-14/2011-07-23 | depth 1719 m | reverse complement strand
TCCGCGCCGCAGATTTTCCTGTGGACACCAATTCTATGAGAGCCTTACGCTCATCTGCGGTCAACGTTACTTTGTATTTTTTCATCACCACTCCCTCGGTTTTCAATAGCTTGCTTCGCTAAGTCGAGAGAATACATAAATTACTTGTCATTTCAAAGTTGACGCTATACTAGGAGCCTGCCTGAGAGTGAGGATCGTAACGAGAGAAAGTCATTTTGAGGTAGGTTTTTAGTGCATTTAAGGCGAATAGCACGGCTATTTAACGAAAATAAACTGAAAAGATAGCCAAAATGAATTTTTCGCAGTCGGTTTTTCATTCTCAGGCAGGCTCCTAAGCCGCGGCTAAAGGATTGGCACTATAAGATAAGCGCGTATCTTAGCGCTTCATCGCTTCAAACAATGAAATATTGGTTTTACTGAGTTTCATCTGGTCAATGAGCGTTTCAATGGCTTCAATTTCATTGAGTGTTTGTAAGAAACGGCGCAGAATCCAAATGTTTTTCAGCTCTTCTTGCGTGGTTAACAGTTCCTCTTTACGAGTACCTGATTTGGTGATATTAATCGCAGGGAAGGTGCGTTTTTCAGCAATGCTACGAGACAGATGTAGCTCCATATTACCAGTTCCCTTGAACTCTTCAAAGATGACTTCGTCCATTTTAGAGCCCGTTTCAATTAAGGCGGTGGCGATAATGGTTAATGAGCCACCTTCTTCAATGTTACGTGCGGCTCCAAAGAAACGTTTAGGGCGGTGCAGTGCGTTGGCATCGACTCCCCCTGTTAAGATTTTTCCAGAGGAGGGCACTACGGTATTGTAAGCACGAGCCAAACGGGTGATGGAGTCTAATAAAATAATGACATTTTTTTTGTGTTCAACCAAGCGTTTGGCTTTTTCGATGACCATTTCTGCCACTTGTACGTGGCGTGTGGCTGGCTCGTCAAAGGTTGATGAAATCACCTCTCCTTTAACCGTTCGTTGCATTTCGGTCACTTCCTCTGGGCGTTCATCAATCAATAATACAATTAAATGGGCATCGGGATAGTTTTCAGCAAGGGATTGTGCTATTTGTTGCAAAATAACCGTTTTACCTGATTTTGGCGGCGCAACAATCAAGCCACGTTGTCCTTTACCAAAAGGGGCGGCAATGTCAATGATACGTGGGGCAATGTCTTCGGTACTGCCATTTCCTACTTCCATAATGAGGCGTTCATTGGGATGAAGAGGCGTAAGGTTTTCAAAGGCGATTTTTTTACGAGCCACATCAGGGTGTTCGTAGTTAATGCTTTCTACTTTTAATAGGGCAAAATAGCGTTCGCCATCTTTAGGGGGGCGTATTTTTCCTTGAATGGTATCCCCCTTGCGCAGTCCAAATCGGCGGATTTGGTTTGGAGATATATATAAATCATCTGGACCTGCTAGGTAGGAACCGTCTGCAGAGCGCAAGAAACCAAACCCATCTGGTAGTATTTCCAGTACACCTTCCCCATAAATATCTTCTCCTTTTTTAGAGTGTGCTTTGAGGATAGCAAAGATAATGTCCTGCTTACGTAAGCGGGCAAGGTTCTCTAGTCCCATGTCAGAGGCGAGTTCTAATAATGAGGCGGCGGATTGTTTTTTTAAATCGAGTAAGCGCATAGTTGTTTTTTTGTGTTTCTTCTAGTGGATTTGAATGAATGTATGACCAATATAGGTATTTGTATGGCGTTAGAAATTAAGGCTGGAGATAAATGTATCTCCTCAGTATTACCAACGGGCTTTTTATCTGAGGAGAAAATAATATTAAAGATTTTCGTCTAAAAAAGCGTTTAATTGAGATTTTGATAATGCACCCACGTGAGAAGCGGATACTTCTCCATTTTTAAATAACATTAAGGTTGGAATGCCACGTACACCAAATTTGGGTGGGGTTTCAGGGTTGTCATCAATGTTTAATTTGGCAATTTTGACTTTACCGTCATACTCGGTGGCGGTTTCGTCTAGAATGGGGGCGATCATTTTGCATGGACCACACCATTCCGCCCAAAAATCGACCAAGACAGGAATGTTAGACTGTAAAATTTCAGTGTCAAAATTAGCATCACTTGTTGAAATCATGGTTTCTCCTATGAAACATTTAATTTTCTTACGAAACGGCTTCTTAATCTTCTGATGTTAGTAACATGATGTTAGTAACAATATTAGGTAACAGAAAAAAGATGCGCTTGGGTTCGTATGGGATTTTGTTATTTGAATTTAAACGGTTGACTTGAGCCTGCAACGGATTAAATTTTTGAATTTCTTTTGATGTGGCTAATTATTACATTAATAACTTTTAAATAGCAAATTTTTTAATTCATTTAATTCGTTTTAGCCGATAAAAATTGATATAAATAGGGGTAATGTCCCCAAATAGATTACTTTTTATCGTAGGATACACAGCAATATTACTCTCTTGATTACTTGGCAAAAAAATAAATAAAGAATTTAACTTATGGACATCTCTTTTATATTAAACGACTTAAATGATGCACAGCGCGACGCGGTGACAGCGAAGGATACGCACGCCTTAATTTTAGCAGGTGCGGGCAGTGGTAAAACGCGGGTCTTGGTACATCGTATTGCTTGGCTCACTCAGGTAATGGGGTTTTCGCCCTATAATATTTTGGCGGTGACGTTTACTAATAAAGCCTCAAGTGAGATGCGTGGGCGAATTGAATCCTTAATAGGGCAAAAATCGGCAGGTTTAACCATGGGGACCTTTCATGGCATTGCATACCGCTTGTTGCGCCAGCATTATCAAGAGGTAGGCTTGCCTCAGACGTTTCAAATACTCGATTCCGATGATCAAAAACGAGTGATTAAACGGTTGCTTAAGGCGATGGATTTAGAGGAGTCTCAGTGGCCACATAAGCAGATTCAAGCGTTTATTAATGGCGAAAAAGAGGAGGGACGTCGTCCCGATCATATTGATGTGGGTCACAACCCTTTTGTGGCAAAAATGGTGGAAGTCTATCGTGCCTATGAAGCGCAGTGTCAGCGTTCAGGGCTGGTGGATTTTGCGGAGCTACTCTTGAGAGCGCATGAACTTTGGTTGAAGAATCCTACGGTGTTACAGCACTATCAAGCACGTTATCGACATATTTTGGTGGATGAGTTTCAAGATACCAATAGCTTGCAGTACGCTTGGTTGAGAGTGTTGGCAGGCGGAACAGGAAAGTTATTTGTGGTGGGCGATGACGATCAATCTATTTATGGTTGGCGTGGCGCGAAAGTCGAAAACATTCGTCAATTTGATACCGATTTTTCGCTGGTTAAAATGATACGGTTAGAGCAAAACTATCGTTCGACAGGTACTATTTTAAAAGCCGCGAATGGATTAATTTCACACAATACTTCCCGCATGGGTAAAGAGTTGTGGAGTGCTGGCGATGAAGGTGATTTGATTCGGGTGTATGAAGCGTTTAATGAGGTGGATGAAGCGCGTTATATTTGCAATCAAATGGAAGCTTGGTGTGAGCAGGGTGGGGAGCGTAATGATATTGCGGTATTGTATCGTTCGAATGCCCAGTCTCGAGTGATGGAGCAAGCATTAATGCAAGCGCAAATTCCGTATCGAGTGTACGGAGGCTTACGTTTTTATGATCGGGCTGAAATCAGAGACGTATTGAGCTATTTACGTCTGTTAATCAACCGAGAGGACGATGCCGCTTTTGAACGTGCCTACAACCATCCGCCAAGAGGCATCGGTCAAAAAACAGCGGAGACCATTCGAGTTTGTGCAAAACAGCAGGAAATATCACTTTGGCAGGCTGCGCAACAGTTAACCGAGTCGGGCTTAACCGCACGGGCTAAAAGTGCCGTTCAAGGGTTTTTAGCGTTGATTGATGCTTTGTCTGATGAGGTATCAGAGTTGCCTTTAGAAGATCAAATGATGAAGGTAATTACCCGTTCAGGGCTGCAAGCCCACTTTGAAAAAGACAGCTCCGAACAGGGAAAAGGGCGACTTGAAAACATAGATGAATTAATTAATGCCGCCAGTCAATTTAAACCCGCAGAGACACAAGAACACGTTGATTCATTGCCAAGTGAAGCGCAAGTGGTGGCAGAAGGCGTTGATTCGCAAGCCCAGCAAGATGGTACCTTATTGCAAGCCCCCAAATACGACCATCCATTGGCCGACTTTCTCGCTCAAGCGGCACTGGAGGCGGGAGAGCAGCAGGCGGATGAGTGGGAGTCCTCCGTGCAGTTGATGACGCTTCATGCTGCAAAAGGATTGGAGTTTCCATTGGTGTGTATGATTGGGGTAGAGGAAGGATTGTTTCCTTCACAGCGAAGCTTTGAAGACCCTGAACGATTAGAAGAGGAGCGACGGTTAGCGTATGTGGGGGTCACTCGTGCTGAAAAACAGCTTATCATTACTTTTGCCAATCGTCGTCGAATGCATGGCTCAGAGTTCTATCCTACGCCATCCCGTTTTATTAAAGAGATGCCTGAATCGTGTTTGGAGTTTGTTCGTTTATCAGGCTCCGCACAGCCTACGCTAAATGGTGGCGTAGCGTATGGCACCACAAATTCCGTACAAAAAATATTGGAAGCAGAGAATCAAACGGGGTTTTGTACCGGAGAGCGAGTGTTTCATCAAAAATTTGGCGAAGGGGTGATTGTCAGTACCGAAGGCAGTGGAGAGCACGCGCGTGTCAATGTGCAGTTTACCCACGCAGGCTCTAAATGGCTGGTAACGGCGTATGCCAATTTAGAGAAAAAATAGAGGGTGGCTTGTAATTTATCGAAAGGTACGTAATATGAGGCGTGAATTTAAAAAACTTGTTTTTAATCAATTAAAGGAGTACTTAAATGTATAAAAAAATAGGATTTATTGTTGCGAGTTCAGCGTTATTAGCGGCTTGTTCAGGAACTAATGACTACACACCTGCTACGGGCGCAACGGGTGAAAATATGTATATTGCTGCATGTGCGAGCTGCCATACTGGTGAGTTTTCACACTGGCAAATGACAACCCCAGAAGAGGCGAATCCTGAGTATGTGAAGAAAATGATTGCAGAAGGAACAATGGGAATGCCCGCCTTTCCAAATATTAAAGGTGAGGAGCTAGAAACGTTGACTCAGTTTGTCTTGAGTAAAAATGCAAAATAAACGTTAAATTTTAGTGGTCATCAAAAAAGGCTTTGCATTCTTGCAAAGCCTTTTTTGTTTTCTAGGTTCAGCAGACTTCTAGCGATTATTTTGTCGTATCAGTTAAAAACATGGTATTGATAAGCTGTACGGTTTGACTATTTTCAGGAATTAAATCAGCAAGAGTGTACTGTTTTAAGTGGGAGAGGTATTTATCCTGTGCTTCAAAGAGAATATCAGCGAGTTTGCAACCCTGTTTAATATTACACATAGGTTGTTCACAATTTACAGGCATCAATGTGACCTCCATTAAGTTAATAACATCCGCAATGATAATCTCATCGGCTGGTCGTCCCAGTCGAATACCGCCTTGCTTTCCACGAGTCGCATGAATAAACCCCGCTTTAGAGAGCTTTTGCACGATTTTCATGACATGATCTCGAGACATATCAAAAGCTTGCGTGACCTCCTTAATAGTGGACAGTTCCCTGTCTTTTTTGACGGCAATATAGAGTAAGACTCGAAAGGCATAATCGGTGTGCTTGGTTAATTTCATGGGGATCTATTCCTAAGCGTTGCTATCACGTTGTAAAAAAGTTGATCTACATCAAGAAATGACTGTATTATACAATTCGTAAACATGCGTCATGAATGCATATTTAGTTTATTTGATTAAACGCTGTTTAATTTTTAAAAATCACTACAGAATACCATTATTATGTAGAGTACACCAAACTTATAAGGAACGACACGATGCTCTCTGAAAAAACCTTAGAAATTGTTAAATCAACGGCACCCATTTTAGCAAAAGAGGGTGAGGCCATTACAACACTGTTTTATCAAAAGCTCTTTGCAAATCATCCAGAGTTAAAAAATATTTTTAATATGGCCAATCAAAGTAAAGGTGAGCAGGCTCGAGCTTTAGCAGACTCTATTTTTCAATACGCTGTCCATATTGATAAGTTAGAAGCCTTAGGTGATGCGGTAACTCGAATTGCGCACAAACATGCCAGCTTGCAAGTTGCCCCTGAGCATTATCCTATTGTGGGTCGTTTTTTATTGGAAGCCATTCAAGAGCACCTCTCTTTGGCATTTGATGACCCCGTTATTACCGCTTGGGCTGAGGCTTATGGTGCGCTTGCGGCTATTTTTGTGAATACGGAAGAGGCGATTTATCAAGAAAATGAGACCAAGTTCGGTGGTTGGCGTGGTGATCGTGAATTTGTGATTTCAGAGATAAAAGAGGAAGGCGGGGGGATTAAGTCGTTTTATTTAAATGCCAAAGATGGGCAGCCGATTGCGACATTTAAACCTGGGCAGTATGTTGGTGTAAAAGTACTGCCTCGTGGCAGTGAGTTTACCGCCATTCGTCAATACTCACTGTCAAACGCTCCCAATAACCACACCTATCGTATTACGGTTCGCGCTGAAACACACGTTGGAAACCCCGATGGAGTGGTCTCTCATTTTTTACAATTGTTGATGGTAGGGGACACTTTATTGTTGCAAGCACCTACGGGTGATTTTGTGATTAAGCACCCTAAAAATGATTTGGTTTTCATTGCCGGAGGGGTGGGGATCACGCCTTTAATCAGTATGCTATTGGCTAAAATTGAACAAGAAAAAGATGTGTCTAACATGACGTTTATTCAGTGCTGTCGTGATAAAAACCATCATATTTTTGCTGAGGAACTGAAAGCTTTGCAATCTGAATATGGCTTTCATTATTTGGTGAGCTATGAGCAAGGGTCGGGAGCGGATGTGGAAGGGTGTTTAACTAGGGAAATTTTGAATCAATGGCTAGAAAATAAGCAAACAGAGGTGTATTTTTGTGGCCCTAAACCTTTTATGGCCGCGATTAATCACACCTTGCAAGCAATTGGTTTTAAAGAGAATCAACTGCATTATGAGGTATTTGGTCCAACGCTTACACTCGCGGAATAGTTATTTTTTAGCAAGTTAATTTGGTTTGTGTAATGGTTTAATAAATAAGGGAGGAAAGGTATAAATTAAACTTTCTTTTTCCCTTATTTTTTTAGGGGTAATTTGGGTTTAATTCATATTTAAATTAAAGTAATATAGTCAAAAGTTCAAAATAAAATTTTGTATCATCTTAGAGGGCTTTACCGTGAATAAGAACAGCATTCAATTTCAGTTAATTTTTCCGATTGTTATTTTAGGTATTCTTTTTTCGGTTGCCTTTGCATGGTGGGTGCCTAATGCGGTAAAGGAAAATGTGATTGAGCAGGCCGTAATGAGTGCCAAGCAAACCACACAGCAATACAAAATGTTGCGTGGTTATTATGTTAAAAACATTGTCTCTCCAACAAAACAACAAAATGCCATGCAATTTGGCATTGAGCATGCTGATAATCCTAACATGCTTCCCTTGCCTGCCACGATGATTTTAGATTTGAGTAAGTTGCTTGAGAAAGAGGGGATTTATATCTCGCTCTACAGTAAATTTCCTTTTTCAAATCGTAAAAACCGTACTTTAGATGGGTATCAAAAAGAGGCTTGGGAGGTGTTGCAAGATCCTAAGGCAGTGATGACCAAAGTTGAAACCGATGCGAATGGTCGTCAAATCATTCGTGTAGGCGTGGCGGATACTATGTCGGCACAGGGGTGTGTTAATTGCCATAACTCTCATAAAGATTCGCCTAAAACAGACTGGAAGCTTGGGCAGACTCGTGGTGTGTTAGAGGTAAAACAGGATATTACTTCAGAGTTAGAGGCTGGTATTCTTCTTGGTCGTCTGGTTGCATTGGCAGTATTAATTATGATGGTTTTGGTTGTTATTGTGCTGTATTTAACCTACCAACGAAAAGTGGCTAAAAAATTGAATGTGGCAGTGCAGGTTGCTCAAAATATGGCGAACGGTAACTTTGATACCTCATTTTCATCTGATGGTAAAGATGAAGTCTCTCTATTTTTACACGATTTACAGGCCACACAAACTAGCGTGGGAAATACCATTAATGAATGTGTTTCGGTGATGCAAAATATGGCTAATGGTCAATTTGATCAGCGTGTTATGGCTCATGTATCGGGCAAGCTTGCGGAACTAAAAGAGGGGATTAATCTTTCAGCGGATGAAATAAGCGGTACGATGCAAGCACTTAAGCAAGTAATGACGCAGATGAAGGAGGGAGATTTTACAAATAAAATTTCTTTTAAAGCAAATGGTGAGTTTAAGGTTATTATTGATTCGGCGATTGAAGCAATGGATAGTATTCATACTTCCATTGCTGATATTTCAAGTGTAATGGATAAAATGCAACAAGGTGAGTTTACGCATCGTGTGACTGTGGAGGCTAAAGGGGATTTGCTCTATTTAAAAGAGTCGATTAATAACTCTATGAATGCTCTTGAACAGGCTATTTCAGAAATTAACCGAGTGGTCAGTTCGCAAGCGGATGGTGATTTAACACAGCAGATTCAGGGTGATTTTCAAGGCGCGTTAGGTGAACTTAAAATTGCGATTAATAAAACGTCTAAAAAATTAAATGAAACTGTTTTTGAGGTCGTCAGTTCATCTCATAATATTTTAGAAATATCTTCTCAAGTCGCATCAGGCAATCAAGATTTGAGCCGTAGAACCAGTGAACAGGCCGAAACCCTAGAGGCCACCTCCTCTTCTATGGAGGAGATGACGGCAACGGTTTCACAAAATTCAGAATCCTCTCATGAAGCCCATCAAATTGTGGAGGAGGCGATTACAAAGGCTAATACCAGTGTCACTGTCGTGAATCAAACGATGAATTCAATGGAGGCGATTTCAGAGTCAAGCCAACAAATTTCTGAAATTATTAGCCTCATTGATTCCATTGCATTTCAAACCAATCTCTTAGCCTTGAATGCGGCTGTTGAGGCTGCAAGAGCAGGAGAACATGGTCGAGGATTTGCAGTGGTGGCATCCGAGGTAAGATCGTTGGCGCAAAAATCGGCGGATGCTTCTAAAGACATTAAGGCACTCATTGAAGACAGTGGCGTTAAGGTGGCTGATGGTTCTAGGTTTGTGAGACAAACCGCTGAGTCATTAGAGGATATGAATGAGTCTATTAAGCTCATGGGCAGCATTATTGGAGATATTTCACAATCATCCAATGAGCAGTTAACGGGCATTACACAGATTAACAGTGCGGTAAACAGTATGGATGAAGTGACGCAACAAAATAGTCATATGGTAGAGGAGAGTACAGCGGCGGCGGTAGAGCTGAATAAACTTGCTACTCAAATGAGCGAATTAATGCGCTTCTTTAAGACAAAATAAAAGCTTTTAGGGCAAGGTGCTTGCCCTAAATGATAGGAGGGGTTACTTAGAAAGTATGCAGGCCATTTTTTGAATGCTTTTAACGTACGCATTGACCAGTTCGGTGCGCTTACTTTCTGCGACCTCTAAGTCGTGGTTGTTATCAATAAAAAAAGGTTCTGAAATTAAGCAAGGTGCATTGGTCTGTTTGAGAAGATAGCCGCCTCGGTCTTCGGTGGTTTTGGCTTTAATGCCTCGATTGGTGAGTTCCAGTGCTTTGACTAAGTTCTTATCTAGGACTTTAGCGAATTTTTTTCCCTTTTTAGAACGATGATAAAACAGCACCTCTGTTCCAGTGGCTTTGGTGTTAAAAGCATTGCAGTGCAAGCAGATAATAAAATCAGGATTTAGGGCGTTAATATCGTCTGGTAATGCGCTGTAAGTACGACGGTAGATGCGCTGTACCTTCACTTTTTTATTGTCGCTGAGTGAGGCCTCAATCTCCAATGCCAATTGTTCGTTATAATCAAATTCAGAGAGGTGTTGCGATTGGTTTACCGCGCCAGGAGAGCTTTTTTTGTGTCCAATTACGAGCGCACAGGTTTTGACTTTTTTCATGGTATCACTTCCTTTATTTTTTGAAATTAATCGTTATAAAACGTGGAATATTTCATTGTAACATGAGTTTAAGTACTATTTAGTATGTGTAGTGAGTGGTATTTGAGTGAATATGTTGAGTTCGTTTAAAATTCTTCCCCCCCCCTTGTATAGAAAAGAAGGGGGGGGGGAGAAATTTTTAAGACTGTTTTGTCAGTAAATTTAGAATAGATTGGGTGGTGTGTTTTAGTAATTCAGGAGTTTGTTGCATTGCATGGTATTCCGCCATCGGTTTAGGCAGGATGCTAAACAGGGCATCAAATTCAGGTAAATGTGCTAAGGTGGTGTCTAATTGACCACATAATCCAATGGTTTTGCAATGTGGATTGTGTTGTTTGGCGAGTTGCGCAATGCGTTGTGGCAGTTTACCAAAGGCGGTTTGTTGATCTATTTTTCCTTCACCAGTGATTAAATAATCAATGGTGTGTTGTTCAAATAACAGGTCTAAATTTAGGTGTGTATTGAGTACTTCAAATCCCGAGTACATTTGCGCGTTTAACAATTCCATAAACCCTGCGGCCATTCCGCCTGCGGCGCCAGATCCCGCTTGGTCTTGAATCGCATGGCCTGTTTTATCGGCCATCAGGTTTGCTAGGTTTTCTAATCCTTTTTCTAAAATGGGGGCACTCTGTGCGGTCATCCCTTTTTGAGCGCCAAAAATTTGCGTAGCTCCTTGCTCTCCCAGTAACGGATTAGTGACATCACAGGCTAATACCCATTTTATATTAAGCAGTTTGGGAGGCACGTCACCAATGTGGGTTAAGGTTTGTAGGGCTTGCCCGCCTAAGCCAATCTCTTTGTTTTGGGCGTTTAAAAAAGGAATACCTAAAGCTTTGAGTGCCCCCACTCCTCCTTCATTGGTTGCAGAGCCTCCTAGGCCTAAAATAATGGTATGCGCCCCTTTCTTTATGGCGGCTTGAATCAGATGGCCTGTTCCAGTTGTATGGGTTTGCAGTGGGTTGCGATCTTCAGGGCGCAGTCGTGTGAGGCCTGAAGCTTGTGCCATTTCGATAATTGCCGTATTTGAATCCGCTATCCATGCCCATTTTGCTTTGACTTTACGACCCAATGGGCCGGCACACCATAGGGTTTGTTCTTTGGCTAATTCCGCCTGCACAAAGGCATCGATAAAACCTTCCCCCCCATCGGATAGGGGACGAGTCAAAACGGTGGCATCGGGTTGTTTTTGTAAAATCGCTTGTTGCACAATTTGGCAAAAAAATGCTGCGCTAATCGATCCCTTAAAACTGTCGGGGGCAATGAGATAGCTTGGCATGATTTAGGTTATGTTTTCCATTTAATGGAACACCCCATACTGGGGATTTGTTCTAATGGACCTTGCCCTGTTTCAGCAATGCGTTTCATTGCATTTAATAAATCAGGCGGGACATCGTTGGGCGCGGTCTCTTTACGAGAGGCATCGAGCCGTCCACGGTATTGCAGTTTTAGATCGGCGTTGTATCCAAAAAAATCTGGGGTACAGACAGCATCATAAGCTTTGGCAACCGCTTGTGTTTCATCCATCACATAGGGAAAAGGGAAGTTAAACTGTTGCGCAATTTTTTGCATGTTTTCAAAAGAGTCTTCTTCGTATTCATTTGGGTCATTGGACATAATGGCAATGCTGTTGATTCCATAATGATTTCGTAAGGTACGGGTATCGTTCACTAAACGCTTTTGAATGGCCTTTACATAGGGGCAGTGATTGCAAATAAACATCACCAGCAAGCCATTTTTTCCCTTCGCTTTATCGAGTGTCCAGTTTTGGCCATCAATACCAGGTAAATTAAAGTCAATAGCGGGTTGATTAAAATCACAAACAGGGGTGGTTAAGCTGACCATAGAAAAGGCTCCTTATTTTCTTGAGCTTGTATTCTATCTCAAATCCTTACACTATTTTTCACGTTTCTATGTAAGGATTTGGGTTTTAGTGAATAATTGGATACAGCCCCGTTTGTTTAATGGTTTGATGGGCGTGTTTGATTTCACCGTTGTTGGCGAGCTTTTGAATGATACGTTGAATGGCTTTTTGATTTTGAGGGTAGGGCAACCCAGCTTTAAGGCTTTTGTCATAAAGGATTTTAAGAAAGAGATAATCCAGCCCCGTTAATAACTCAATTTTGCTGGCATCGTTGGCAATGCTTGGGTTAACCCAATCGGAATCATTGGGAAGGCCAAGTATTTGGGTGGTCTCTTCGACAATGCAGGTGACCAATAGCCCTTTACTGAAAACATGGTCAACGGGCAGTACGATTTGTGCTTGAGTAATGGCATTTTGTCGGTTTTGCTTAAAGTGTGCCATGCAGTGGCTGTTGCGCTCAATATCTGGAATAGGAGAGGAGGATAGGGATTGAATCACACTCCCATAGTCGCTGTCAGAGGTAAGATGGATGAACATATTCGCCTTACCTAAATAATGTGGTTTATATTGTTGAATGGAGTGGCCAGTAATGGTTTTTAAGTGCTGAAGATGGGTGTTGAACAGGTTTTCAATTAACGGATTTTTGGGTAGGTTGTGGTACACAAACTCATACCGAATAGGGGTGTTCCATTTTAGAATACGACCTTCTGTTGTGCTGTATTCATTTTTGAGTGCAATTTCATTAAAGGCTTTTTGAATGTAGATTGGGTTTTGCCATGAAAGTGACGTGCTGTTTGTTGTGGCGTGGAGAGTCGTTGAAAAAATAGATAGGCTTAAAAGAGATAAAAATAACTTAATATGGTGAAGAGTGGGTGTTTTCATTTTGAGTGCTCTATTGGCGGTATAAAAAACCTGTTTATATCGACATGGGGGTGTCTTTATAAACAGGCGGTTTGAGTAAATGACATGAATTAAAAACGTATTTTAAGGCGACTCAATTTCAATTTTGTCTGCGATACCATCAGGTGGGTAGTCGTCTTCTACTTTAATAATGCTGCTGTTTTGAGTCACAAGATTACTAAAATCGGGGGTTTGAACAATGTAGGAGCCTTCGCTATTTTTAAATTTGGTATTCCCATCAATAGTAAATTCCACACCAAGTATTTTAATGGTGCTAAGGCTTGGGTCACTTTCGATAACACCTTGAACTTCAATGTCTTCATCAAAATCTTCAATTTCAATTTCAGAGGCCACGATAATGACGGTGCCATTTACTGCCTTTTGGTAGCCTTCTACTTCAACAATGTTAGACAGGGTTAAGTGATTTAAAAAAGAGAGGTAGTTGCCATTTTCAATTTCGGTTTCAGGTGTGATTTCAACATCAATAAATTGAGCGGATTCAAACTGAACCGTAAAGCTATTGGTTGCTTGATTGATACTGCTTACTGATGCCGTTATTTCTGCTTCACCTCCTCGCATTTTTAGCTCGGTTGCAATGAGTATGCCATTGACAAAGTAACCTTCGACTTCAATTTGCACATTATTTTCCAGTTGCATTGTGCTAGGCTCCATTTTTGGATTATTGCTAGCATCTACGGTAATGCCATTTACTTTAAAATTGCTATGGCTGGTAAAGTCAGTGACATACCCTTCCATTTCAAACTCCTCGCGGTCACCGTACTCAATCTCTTCGGATTCAACTTCGGTGGCGATAATTCTTGTACCATCAAACCTTCCTTTGACCTCAACATGAATATTATTTGTAAGGCCATTAGGCAGGTCTTCTAGTCTTGCCGTACGGGCATCAATTTCAATGCCTTTTAGGGTAAAGGTCGTGCCAACTAAATTCGTGATATTACCTTTTAGCTCAACATTTTCATCAGAGCCATTTTTGTTTTCGATTCGAGAAGCGATGAGTGTGCCTGTGGCATCAAAAAAACCACTGAGTTCAACAAATTGGCCATTGGTAATGGTGTTAATGCTGATGCCACCATTATCTGGGTCAAAATAGGTGGTTTTGCTGTCTACTTTTACAGCAATTCCAAGAACGGTAAATGTAGCGGTTAGCCCATCGGTAGCAAAGTCATTAACAGAGCCTTGAAGCTCATCATCAAATACAATGCTGGTGGCGGTGCCTGTCACGCCATCAGGATTGATAACGCCATTCACTTGAACGACCATGCCAATGGCAAGGTCATTTTGTGTTCCAGGAGAACCTTCAATATCAAATGAGGAACGGGTGGTTTCAAATTTAACGCCATTGACAATAACGCTACCAAAGCCCGTAATGGTACCGGTTGTGGTAATGCCTGAACCACCAATGCCAGTGGTGGATGTTGATCCGCCACCGCCACATGCAACGAGTATGGTGATAATAGAGAGTGCCATAGTTAAGGCGGTCAGTTTAGCTGTGTGTTTCATGAGCGGGCTCCTCGTTGTGATTTGGTTCGTAATAGTAGATGCCTAGGCTAACGTATTGGCCTTCTTCTTCTGAGGAGGCTTCGTGCTTAAGTAGCCATGCATCTAACTCTTCAAGCAGTGCTTGAGCGTGTTTGGCTGACAGAGCCTGAAAGGTTTTTTTGGCCTCTTTTGAGAGTCGGGTTGTGGATACTTTTCGCTGAAAACGTTTATGGTCATTTTCAGCACTCATATTATGCCCAATGGTTTGAATGAGCTCATTGGCATCATTTCCCAAAATAAAAGCCACATCCGTGGAATCGTTTCCAGGAAGGTAAGCGGCTTTTATTAAGCGTACAATCTCTTGTTCTGTTTGAATACATTCCGCTTCAAGCAATAGATCTAACATCGCTTTGGGAGGGATGTCGCCACTATAAAGTTTCACCAGTTGAGTGAATGAGTGGCTATCGTTGCTGTTCAGTTTCAGTGGTTTGGGGTGGCCGTCTTGATCAATAAAATGTTGATCATTGGTCCAACCACTGATTACCCGTGTTGCACGATTGTATTTTTGTTTGCTGGGAGCGGACGAATCGGTATTGAGCTCTTTTAAGCGTTTTACCTCTTTTCGAGAGAGGCCTGTTTGAGCAGAAATGCTTGAAATGGTGGTTTTGCTACCTTTCTCTTTACTGAGCGCAAAAGCTTCATCGACATAAGCTTTTCGAACTAGTTCTTCAAAGTTGCCACAGGACATACCATTGCGTAGCATGATACGAGCCAGAGGGCGAAGTATTTTAGTGGCACTGCTGGTGAGTGCTTGTTGTAATGTTTCTTTCATTGTTGGGACTGTATTCCCATCTTATAAGTGAGTCAATGGTTTTGAGTGGTTAAATAGTGTTTGGTCTCTTTAAGAAAAAATCGTTTTAATTGAAAATATTAGTCTTCAATTTCAATTTTATCGGCAGTTCCATCTCTGTCTTCATCTTTAACTTCAATCCAGGTTTGACCTAAGCGAATAGCGTTTTTA
>UOFB01000354.1_pt1 | contig 15331 bp, 14 predicted proteins | sample 1988871 | NCBI WGS metagenome assembly UOFB01 (sample SAMEA4712195, study PRJEB27164) | hydrothermal vent metagenome | biome: marine basaltic hydrothermal vent biome; feature: marine hydrothermal vent; material: mineral | place: Pacific Ocean | collected 2011-06-14/2011-07-23 | depth 1719 m | reverse complement strand
AAAAATTTTCTTCCCCCCCCCCTTTTTTTTCTATGTGAGAAGGGGGGGAGATTTTTTTTAGTTATGATTTTTTAGCGTGCTTTCTTACTTTCACTTTTTTGGGTTTTTTACTCTTTTTCTTGGTTTTCTTCTTCTTTTTTACATTTTTCAGAGCATCTTTAAGCGTGAAATTGGGTTCGAGTCCTGCAATTTTTTCCACAGGTAAAGATTGTTCTAGATGGTATTCAATGCGCTCTATGTTCTTAATATCATGATGTTCCACTAGGTTGATGGCGATGCCAACTTGTTGGGCGCGTCCTGTTCGACCAATGCGGTGAATGTAAATGTCACCTCGGTAAGGAATGTCGTAGTTGATGACATGGGTGATGTGTAACATGTCTAAGCCTCGTGCGGCGACATCGGTGGCAACCATGACTTTGATTTTTTGACCTTTAAACTTTTTAAGTTTTTCGAGTCGAACAGCTTGGATAAAGTCACCGTGCAATACTTGTGCCGAGATGTTTTGTGATTGCAACCATTCGGTGACTTCAATCGCTTTTTCTTTTTTATTACAGAAGACGATGGCACTTTGACAGGCTTCGTCCTGTACTAAATTGGCCAGCAGAGCTTGTTTATGTTCTTTATTGTTGGCGAGGTAAACCGACTGTTGAATTTGCGCCGATTTTTGATTGGGTGCATCCACTTGCACGATTTCAGGTTCTTCTAAAATCTCTTCCGAAAAATGCTCAATGCCTTTGCCAGAAAGCGTGGCTGAAAAGAGACCCGCTTGAAAGTCGGTAGGAATGGATTCGAGTAGGGCGCGTACGGTAGGGCCTTGCCCCATGTCGAGCATTCGATCGGCTTCGTCAATAATCACGATTTCGATATGAGATAGGTCAACGAATTCCTCTTCCATTAACTTGACGAGTCGCCCAGGTGTGGCCACTAAAATATCGCAGGCTCTGGTGAGGGTATCGGCTTGTTGGCTCTGTTTAAATCCGCCGGTAATGATAACGGAGGGAAAGGTGCCGTAAGAGCCTAGCTGATTCACCACCTTGTGAATTTGAAAGGCCAGCTCTCGTGTGGGGGATAGAATAAGCGCTCTTGGGTGTCTTGAACTGCGTTTGGGTTCATCCAGCAGGTATTGCAAAACAGGCAGCACAAAGGCGGCTGTTTTTCCTGTACCTGTGGCCGCACCCGCCAGAATGTCTTTGCGTTCAAGCATTATTGGAATGGCGGCTTCTTGGATGGGCGTAGGGGTGTTATATCCCTGCTTTTTAATGGCTTGTAATAGAATATTATCGAGGTCAAAATCTTCAAACGTCATGTGTTTTCCAAGCGAATTTAAGTACGGTTAATTTTATAGCAAGGATTATACGTGCTTGCATCAATTTTCATGCGTTTTTGTTCAACAAAGCTTTGTAATAGCTCGTCCATGGCGACCATAATAGCTGGATCGCCATTCAGTTCAAAAGGCCCATGTTTTTCAATTTTTCTTACGCCGTCTTGCTTAACATTTCCAGCCACAATGCCTGAAAAGGCTTTGCGTAATTGGCTGGAAAGCTCGTGTATGGGTTGGTTTTTATGCAGGTTGAGCTGTGACATGGTTTCATGCGTGGGGATAAAAGGGGTTTGCAGATCCATGGTGAGTTTTAAGTTCCAATTATAATAGTAGGCATCGCTGCTGTCTCTACGATTTTGTCGAATTTGTGCCATGTATTCGGTCATTCGGCTGGCGACATCTCGGGGGCGGTTAATAATGACATTAAGGTGTTGCGTGGCTTCGGCACCAAGAGTTACGTTAATAAAATTTAATACCGAGGCAAAGTAGGTTTCACTTTGTTCATTTCCAGTTAGAACGACGGGGAGTGGTAGATCTTTATTGTCGGGGTGTAATTTAATGCTGAGCAGATAAAGCAACTCTTCCATGGTACCAGGGCCACCAGGGAAAATGATAATGCCATGGCCGAGTCGCACAAAGGCTTCGAGTCGTTTTTCGATGTCGGGGTAGATGCACAGTTCGTTCACAATGGCATTTGGGGCTTCAGCAGCAATGATTTCGGGTTCAGTAAGACCGATGTATCGAGCATTTTGATTGCGTTGTTTTCCGTGGCCTAATACAGCGCCTTTCATGGGCCCTTTCATGGCGCCTGGGCCACAACCTGTACAAATATCTAGGTTTCGTAAGCCAAGTTCATAGCCAAGTTTTTTAGTGTATTTGTATTCGGTTTCTGATATTGAGTGTCCACCCCAGCAAACGATGATATTTGGATCGGCATTGGGCAACATTAATTGTGCGTTACGTGCAATATGAAAGACGGCATTGGTGATGCCAGAAGATTGATTTAAGTTAAATTGTGGGTTTTCTAAAATATCATTTCGAGTATAAACAAGGTCTCGAATCACCGCAAAAACATGTTCTTTTAGACCTACTATCAGTTGATTGTCCACAAAAGCACTGGCTGGAGGCTTTTTAAGCGTCACTTGTACCCCACGGCCTTTTACCGTTACTTTGATGTCAAAATCAGGGAATTTAGCCCGCAATCCATCGTTACTGTCCTCTTTAGAGCCGGTATTTAATACCGCTAAGGCACACTGGACTAATAAGTCATTGAGCCCTACATCAGAGCAGTCACAGAGTTGTGTGGCTTCTTGATGGGATAAAATTTGAAGGGAACCTTCTGGACGGATAATGACTTCTTCAATATTGGTATTCATATTAAGATACACTCTATGGGAGACGGCACCAATTGTGCAATGGTCTCTGTTGGAATATTTTTTACAAGAGGTTTTATTATGCGTGACAATCGTCCCTATGAGGAAGGTTTTTTAATCATTTTGTTGTTATTGGCCTTAATGGGGTTAATTTGGCTGTTTTCCCCTTTTTTAGAGGCGCTGTTTTTTGCGATGATTTTAGCCACGGCGAGTTATCGGTTGTATGAAGGTTTATTGCCACACTGTAAAGGCTCTAAAACCTTAGCGGCATCGGCCATGAGTACGTTGGTGTTTGTAGGGGTGATTGCACCAGTGACTTATCTCCTAGTGGAAGTGAGCTTGCAGGTAGGTGCGCTGTATGGCGATGCACAGGATTGGATTGGTTCGCAAGACTCGGAAAGCTTAGCGCAATTAAACCAGACGTTATTGGCGTATCTGCCTCTGAGCGAGGCGACCCAAAATAGCGCCTTAGAGCAAATTAAAGCCAATTCGGAAAAGATTATTGTTTTTGTGCAAAAAACCACCGTCTTTTTATTGGAAGGGATTGTTGGTACGACCTCTTCTTTTATTGGTTTTATTGGTTTATCGGTCTTTGCGCTCTTCTTTTTTTATCGAGACGGCCACGCTATTGCAAAGCACATTGCCATTTTATCGCCGTTAGATAACCGTTATGACCGCATGATTATGCAACGTTTTGCTAGTCTATCAAGTGTACTGACGTTAAGTGTGGTGGGCATTGCGGTATTACAAGGGGTCTCATTTGCACTGGTCGCTTGGGCGTTGGGGTTGCCAGGCCTATTTATTGGAATGGCGATTGCCGTCACGTCATTTATTCCTATTGTGGGAGCCGCTTTGGTTTGGATTCCAGTAGCGCTGTATGCTTTGGCACAAGGGGAGATTATTGCGATGTTAGTTTTAGTTTTTTGGGGCGTGGTGATTACGGGGTTTGTGATTGATAATATTGTGCGCCCAATTATGATTACCAAACTCACTAAAACACTCGGCCAAGCAGGTGAGGGTTTGATGGTGGCAAACCATACTCTTTTAACCGTGTTATCAACGTTTGCAGGCTTGATACATTTTGGGGTGATTGGTCTGTTTTTTGGCCCTGTGATTGCCGCGATGGCAATTACCATTTTTGATGTGTACGAGCATAAAAATTCTAATGTATTGGATAGAAGTTAGTGATAATTCTATGATATTTTTAGTGCTATGATGGTTTGTTATAAACATATTTACTTGGAGAGAAGGGTGATGACAAAGAGAAAGAGAAGAGTATTTGTTTCAACGGCATTCATATTTGCTTTGCAAGTAACTTATGTATCGGCTTCTGAACTCGCAACGCAGGACCCTTATATTGAAGGGTTTAAAGCGTATGCGGAAGAGGTTAAAAGCTACAGTAACGATTTGAATCATTCATTATTAAGTTATGTGGATGAGGTTAAAAAAGCTGAAAAACAAGTAGGTTATATTGGCAAAGCACTTCCGATTCCAAAAGCCACTAAAGTCACCGATGGGGTGTATACCGTGGTGGGCAGTATGATTTGGCATAACCCGAGTAATTTTGGGTTGAATAATAACCTGTCTTTTATTATTTTTGAGGACGGTGTTTTTGTCTTTAATGCAGGTGCAAATGCCGCATTGGCGTACAGTTTGCACCAACAAATTAAAGCCCTTACCGATAAACCAGTAAAGTGGGTGGCGGTCGAAAATAATCAAGGTCATGCGTATTTAGGTGCCAGTTATTGGGTAGATGTGGGGGTAAAAAATCTCTACTCAAGTCAAGCCGCGAATGACCAATTTGATGCAGGATTTGAACGTACAAAACGTGAGTGGTCTGAGCGAGTGGGTAAAAATATTACCTTATCTGCTCGTAATGTCAGTGATCAATTTACAACCTTTGAAGATAAAATGGTGATTGAGGTAGGGGGGGGACAAGGTGAATTGAGCTTACTCAAGAGAGGGTACTCTGGAGTAGAAAAAGTGTATTTGTATGATTTTGGCCCCGGTCATACCCCCGCCTCAACCAGTCTTTATATACCATCTCGTAAGGTCTTTTTTACGGGTGACTTAGGCTTTAATGAACGGATGCCGGTCTTTTTTAAATACACCAATGTTAAGGCATGGATTGAGTCTTATGAAGCAATGATGTCTACCATTCCTGAAGATACGATTATGGTGCCGGGTCATGGAACCCCTACAAATATGGCGACATTAAAAAAACAGACGTATGATTATTTGGTGTATTTATATCAAAATATTGAAAAAATTGTGGAAGCGGACGGGTCATTAGAGGATGCTTTATCATTGGATCAATCAATGTATCAGGATCGACCTGTCTTTCGCCAGGCGGCAGAAAATAATGCAAGGCATGTTTATAATGAAATCAGCGGAGGAGGGTTTTAAGGGGGGGTATGGATGTAAATAAAAACCCCCTATAACTCAAGTGAGTGGCAGGGGGTAGGCTGAGCAGTTCTATTTATTTAACTAATTCGACATCAACTCGGCGGTTATGAGCACGACCTTCGCGTGTATTGTTATCGGCCGTTGGATTAGATTCACCTTCACCAGATGCTGTCATTCGGTTGGCAGAGATCCCTTTATTAACAAGGTATGCTTTTACTGCATCGGCACGTTTTTCAGAAAGTTGTTGGTTGTAACTTGCTTCACCACGTGAGTCTGTGTGACCCGTAATACGAATATTTGTATTTGGGTTGGCTGTCATAAAGTCAGCATAAAGATCAAGCTCATGTTTTGCCGATGATTTTAGCGTTGCAGACTCAGTATCAAAGAAGCCACGGAGTTGTGCAATGGTTGGAATCGGTTTTGGCGCTGGTTTTGCAACAGGAACGGGTGCAATCACTACCGGCGCTGGTTTTGCAATAGGAGCGGGAGCAACTACCACTGGGGCAACGGTTTCTTCTTTACCTTCACAGCGTGCAATTTCAGTTTCTTCGGTCCACTCAATGGTACGAACACAAGCGCCCCAGGAATCACGAACCACATCACCATCAGAATCAATGACATAACCTCTTTGGCCGTTATCTTTGATGTCATTATTGGCGGCAGGTGTTGCAGCAGCTTTGGGTTCCGCGCTCGTGTTGGTATTATCTGCTTGAGCAGTAAATGACATGGCAGAAAGAATGGCAACGATCGGTAGTAACTTAGTTTTCATAGGTATTTATTCCATTTTAGATTGAATTTTTGCAAATAATAGCACAGGTTTGGGGTGTTTTGCTAGGGGTTTATACTTAATTGTCATATTTATTGGATTATTTTATTTAAAAATACATTTTTTTATCAATATGATTAGATAAGAACCGTTTTAAACGGTTGTTATTAATCGTTGCATAAGTATTTGCAGTAAAATTGCGCGTATTCCCAGTTAAAAACTCTCATTTCTATGCCAATACTTATGCAACTATTAATATATTAATCGAGGTATAAAATAGAGGGCTATATCTCTTTGGGACGAATAAACTGTAAGAGTTTTCCGTCTCCCTTTTCAAGCGAACTCCATGTTTGAGGGAGTACAAAATGGGCGAGTGCGCAGGTAGGAAACAAGGTAACTTGTTCGGTGTTTGCGTTATTCGAGGGGTTTGGATTGGTTTCATGGTTTAAAAACTCAAACAGTTCTTCAAGCCCAGGGTTGTGACCAATAATCATGACGCATTCTGCCTGTGGTGTTTCTCTGAGCGTATTCAGTAGGGAGGGTAAGTCGGCAAGATAGAGCGCATCAACCGTAACCACATTGGCCGAAAACTCACTGAAAATGCGTCGTAACGTTTGTTGCGCTCTTTGAGCGGGGGAGACTAAAATCAGATCAGGAATAAGGGCTTGTTCTTTTAACCAGCGCCCCATTTTAGTGGCATTTTTTTTACCTCGGTCAGACAGAGGACGGTCAATATCCGCCAAGTCCGCTTGCTTCCATTCTGATTTTGCGTGTCTAAGCAGAATCAGCTCGCGTAATTTCGTGGGCATATTTAACAAATACCATATTTTGAACGATAATTTTTCATCGCATCTAGATATTTTTGACTGGACGGGGTGTTGACTTGCGCTAAATAGTCAATAATATCATTAAGGGTGATGATGCTCATCACTGGAATACCAAACTCTTGTTCTACTTCTTGAATGGCGGACAGCTCGCCGTTGCCTTTTTCCATACGATCCAATGCAATGACGACACCAGCGGGTTTTGCGCCATTTTTGGTAATGATTTCAATGGCTTCACGTATCGCCGTACCCGCTGTGATCACATCATCAATAATGAGCACATCGCCTTCCAGCGCATGACCGACAATATTTCCGCCTTCGCCATGGTTTTTGGCTTCTTTGCGGTTGAAGGCATAGGGTTTATCCAACTGGAATTGACTGGCCAGTGCGACACTGGTAGTGGCGGCAAGTGGAATGCCTTTATAAGCGGGGCCAAATAGAATATCAAACGGGATGTTGGCTTCTTTAATCGCTTGTGCATAACCTGTGGCTAAAGTGGCCAACTGGCCGCCAGTATTAAAAAGTCCTGCATTAAAAAAATAAGGGCTAATGCGACCAGATTTAAGTGTGAATTCGCCTAGTTTTAAGGCATTGGTTTGCATGACGAATTCGATAAATTGATTTTTATTCATGGGGAGGAGGGGCTTCTTTTTATTTTTGTTTTTGGAATAGAAAATATCTTACTCTAACCTAATTGTAGACAGCAAGTTTTTTCCTGTTTTAGGGTGTTTTTATGTGCGTTTAATCAGAGGAGAGGGGGGGGATAATTTTTTTAACTGTTGAATCTCTTCTGGCCAAATGGTCATATCAATGGTTTCTAGCGTCATGGGAATGTTGTCAATTCTTGGATCAGCCATTAGTTTTTTAAAAAACGCCCAGCCAATTTCCCCTTCTCCTAAGCTATGGTGACGGTCGAGTCGTTGGCCTAGTGTCGCTTTTGAGTCATTTAAGTGCATGCCTTTTAAGTACTCAAAGCCAATCGTTTGCTCAAAGTCGTTCATGACACCTTGATAATCCACTTTTAAATCATAGCCAGCGGCATAGGCATGGCAGGTATCAAAACAGACACCAATACGTGTTTTGTCTTCTACTTTGTCAATTAAGTAGGCGAGTTGCTCATGTTTATACCCTAGGTTAGAGCCTTGTCCTGCGGTATTCTCAATGACGGCTGTTACGCCGTTGGTTTGGTCGAGTGCAAAATTAATGGATTCGGCAATGAAATCTAAACAACATTCTTCAGAAATTTCTCGTAAATGACTCCCCGGATGAAAATTTAACAGGGTTAACCCAAGTTGTTCACAGCGTTGTAACTCATCAATAAAAGCATCGAGGGATTTTTGACGTTTTTCGGGATCAGGGTGACCTAAATTAATAAGATAGCTATCGTGGGGTAAAATTTGGTGGGGTTGGTAACCATAGGTGTCACAGTTGATTTTAAACTGCTCAATACTCTGTTCTGTTAAGGGTTTCGCCTTCCATTGACGTTGGTTTTTAGTAAAAAAGGCAAACGCAGTTGCTCCAATTTCATGAGCACGAATGGGGGCATTTTCAACACCACCTGCAGCAGAGACGTGAGCACCTATGTATTTCATTTAAGTTAAAGTCCCTTAGTTTGATTATTTGGCATGTTATATGCATATAGGTGATTATACAAAATAAAAAAGCCAAATAATTGACAGTTACCATTTCACCCAAATCCTTACATAGAAACGTGAAAAATCGTGTAAGCATTTGGAAAACCTAGGATTTTTAAATATGCAGTCGCACCCATAGGTTCGGCGAAATATTTTAAAATGCTAGGTTTTTCAAAGGGTTGCGCTAGATTCGTGTTTCTATGTAAGGATTTGGGTTTCAGGTGAAGGTAGGAGTATAAAATAAGATGGCAATTGATTTAAGAAAAGTAGAGCCCTTAGGGTCTAAAAGTGTGTTGTTAGAGCAAGCGATGCGCCGTCAGCAAAATTCAGGCTCGTCTAATTTAGGCAGCGGACATCAGATGAGTGACATTGATATGTCGGATATGATTACCCCTGATTTTGACTGGTTAAAAGAGGATAAGGTCGCGATTGAAGGTTTAGTCAGGCAGATGGATGCGTCGATTGGACTCTTGGCGAATCAACTACGAGAGGTGGATAGTGCTTCAAAAAAATCTCGTATGATGATTGAAAAAGAGCAGCAATTGCTATTTAAGCAGATTCGTACCCTAAATGGGTTATTAAAAAACCAGGTGGAGCTGTTTGGAGCGATAGAACGCCAAATGTCGGATGTTGAGTTGAAACAGAATAACTTATTGCCTCAAATTGGTATTGGGTTAATGGCTGGTTTGATGTCTGCGGTCACTATTTTAGCCACCGCACCGTGGTTAACGGTGTTGATTGAAGGGATGCGCTAAGTCAGTTTTAAGGTAAAATCAATAGCACCAAGGTGCTTGGCTTCGGTTTCCAAGTCCAGCTGAGTGAGCGGGTGATCTGCTAGCCAACTATCCTCAAATTCTAAATAAATCTCATGATCATTTTTAATGGACATTTGAGGTTTGGTTAGCTCAAAGTCTCGGCCACGATGAATGCGTACTGCCAGTCGTAAAACAAGGGTGAGATAAATCAGTTTTTGTGCAATACTTTCGTCCATGTCGTCGTACACGCTTAGGTCTATTTTTCCGCGATGATTCAGCATCATGGCACTTAACATTTGTTTTTCTTCTTGATCAAATCCTGCCATATCCGATTGAGAAATCAAGTAAGCACTGTGGTGTTGGTAACGTTTATAGCTAATAGCAACGCCTGTTTCATGTAGCATAATCGCCCATTTAAGAAGCGATTTAAAGTCGTAATCAGGCGATTCTAGTGCCCAAGTTTTACGGGCTTGTTTGTATAGTACTTTTGCGGTGTTAAAAATATGCTCAGCTTGAAGGGTGTCTACCTTCATCCATAATTGCATGGCTTTGACACTGATGTCTCGAATGTCATCCGAGTAAACACGACCTAAACTGTCCAGAATTAACCCCTCTCTTAGGGCGTTGGCTGAGACCTGCATTTGTTCAATGTTGAGTTCAATAAAAGAGGCAATTAAGATGGCGAGCCCTCCTGCAAAAACAGGACGACGTTCATCTTTTAACCCCTCTAATTTGATGTCTTGAATGGAGCCTGATTCAATGAGCTTTTGGTTCAGTTTAAGCATGCCTTTGAGGGTGATGCCTGAATCACTCCAGCCATTCAGTTCAATAATTTTTCCAATGGCTTTAATCGAACCTGAAGCGCCAATCGCGGTATCCCAACCGAGTTTATTGAGTTTGCTGCGGTGTGGTCTTAATATTTGGCGGCAGTGTGCAATGGCTTCATTCATTTTGGTTTCGGTGATCTTGTCTTCGGAAAAAAAAGCTTGTGTGATGCTAATACAGCCCATTTCGGTGCTGGTTAAATGACTGTTCTCAAAATGCTTGCCAATAATGTATTCGGTACTGCCACCGCCAATATCCATAACCAAGCGTTGATCATCATTGGCGGGAAGGCCGTGCGAGACCCCTAAATAAATTAAACGCGCTTCCTCTTGGCCTGAAATAATTTTAATACTGCATCCAAGGGCTTGTTTGCCTTGTTTTAAAAACGTTTGACTGTTGTTGGCATTACGCAAGGTATTGGTACCAACCGCGCGAATGTTCTTATTTGGAATGGCTTTAAGGCGTTGTCCAAAGCGTTCCAAACACTCAATACCTGCTTGAAACGCTTTATCCGTTAAGTTACCCTCTTTGTCCAATCCTGTTCTAAGGCGAACCATCTCTTTATGCTTATCAATGACTTGAAATTGACCGTGTGTTTCACGGGCAATAATCATATGAAAACTGTTAGAACCTAAATCAATGGCGGCATAGAGAGATTGATCTAAGTTGTCTGTCGATGTTGTTTTGATTGAATCAGGGCTTTGTTTCGGCATTTAAGTCTCAATTAAGATGTATAAGTTTCAATTAATGTTTGTTGTGCATTAAATGGAGGCAGACTATTTTGTTTGGGCTGGTAGCTTCCATCGGACTGTAACAGCCAAGCACTCGTATTATCGGTTAAGTAAATGGCAAGTCCTTCATTGTAAATTTGTTGAAAACAGTCGGAATCTAATACTGGAAAACAGGTCTCTACACGTGAAAATAAGTTGCGTTTCATCCAGTCTGCACTGGAGCCAAACAGTTCAGCTTCGCCACCACTGTTTAAAAAATAGTAGATGCGATGGTGCTCTAAAAAGCGTCCAATAATGGAGGTAACGGTAATGTTTTCAGAGAGCCCTTGTACACCAGGTCTAAGACTGCAAATGCCTCGTACAATCAGGTCTATTTGTACCCCAGCTTGCGACGCTTCGTACAGTGCATCAATAATGGTCTCCTCTTCCAAGCCATTCATTTTGGCAATAATACGAGCGGGTTTGCCCCGTCGAGCATTATCGGCTTCACGCTGAATCTTTTCAATCATGCTGGTTTGTAAAGTGAAGGGCGACTGCAACAACACATCCAAATCTTTGGTGTCGCCTAAGCTGGTGAGCTGCTGAAATATTTTAGACGCGTCGTTGCCTATTTCTGGGTTGGCGGTTAAGAGACCAAAATCGGTATAAAATCGAGTGGTAACGTGGTGATAGTTTCCAGTGCCTAAGTGCGTATACCGTTGAATTTTATCCCCTTCTCGTCGAATGACTAAAATCATTTTAGCATGGGTTTTATACCCCACCACACCATAGACCACATGCACACCCGCATCTTGTAAGCGCATGGCTTGAATAATATTGTTGTCCTCATCAAAACGAGCACGTAGCTCCACCACGGCAGTAACTTCTTTACCATTTTGTGCCGCTCGCTCTAAGGCTTTAATAATTTTAGAGTTTTCGCCCGTACGGTAAAGCGTCATGCGAATGGCTAACACGTCTGGATCGGTGGCGGCTTGTTGTAAAAAGTCGATGACTGGTGTAAAAGCATCGTAAGGGTGGTGCAGTAAAATATCCTTATTACGAATTTTATCAAACAACGTTTCCGTCACCGCTTGGCGTTTAAACAGTTTAAACGGGCTTCTGGATTTGCGTTTGGTGTTCATCGTTTTTGGGGCGTAGGGGGGGAATAATAAGTCCGAACGGTTTGCCATGTCGGGTACAGCACTCAAGCGATGTAAATTAACTGGACCATTGACCTGAAACAGAGCTTTTTCATCCAGTTGAAAGCGATCTAATAGGTAGTCAATTATATTACGCGGGCAGTTATCCGCCACTTCAAGACGAATGCTACCACCATATTGACGACCAGACAGCTCACCACGTAGAGCGCTCATTAAATCCTCCACCTCTTCTTCATCAATGACAAGGTTCGTATTACGAGTCACTCTAAATTGATAACAGCCCGTAACCGTCATCCCAGGAAATAAACGTGAAACGTTGGCGTGCAAAATAGAGGATAAAAAGACGAAATCATTTTCGCCCTCGGTAGCTTCTGGTGGTAGCTTGATCACACGAGGCAGCGAGCGAGGCACGGGAACAATGGCTAACCCATTAGAGCGACCAAAGGCATCTTTTCCTTCCAGCGACACAATAAAATTTAAGCTTTTATTGAGTACACGCGGAAAAGGGTGGGAGGGGTCTAATCCAACGGCACTTAATACGGGTTGCAAGGACTCGGCAAAAAACTGGGCAATCCACTGATTATGCTGTTCTGTCCAGTGGTTACGGCGTAAAAAATGAATACGCTCTTTTTCGAGTTCAGGAATCAAAATATTATTTAATGTGTGGTATTGATCTTCAACAATCTCTTTAGCTGTTTGCAAAAGATGATCAATTACCTCTTTCGGGTTTTGAGCATCTGGGGTGGTGAGAGTCCCTAGATCACGAGACAGTTCATACAAACTGGCTAACCTGACTTCAACAAATTCATCCATATTGCTGCTGGAAATACACAGATATTTTAAGCGTTCTAAGAGTGGAATATCCCCTTTTTTAGCTTGCGCAAGTACCCTGCGATTAAACTCAAGCAGACTCATCTCTTTATTAATATAACGTGGGTAAGAAGGGGACTCTTGCGGTGTGGCATCGGTTGCGGGGGTTGTTGTGCTCATAACGTTCCTGAATATCAAAATTATCTTACTATTTTAGCCATTTTTGAATTAAAAATCAGGTGTAAAGCAGTAAAGCATGAGTATTGCCATAATTATTCATGTTTTTATGTGAGGATTTAGGTTTGTAAAGGAGTCACAATTTTACGATGAATCAAGTCAATGTTTTCCTGATGAACGCCATATTTTTTTGCAAGTACAGTCCATTGACTTAACGCATGGCGTGTTTGTTCAATTATTTTATCTATTTTTATACGACTGATTTTTGCGTCAACTCCAAGTTTTATTAAATGCACAAGACTTGGATTTTTTCCCTCCCCCATCACTGTCGTGCTCTGCTCTCCATTTGGGCCAGTGGAGAACGTTAAATCATAGGCAGGTGAAGCGATCCACTCTCCATTTTGATTCATCAGGAATGTAAAGTTCTTGCTGTGATCGTCGCGGTTATGAGAAAAAACATTAAAGACGGCAAGGCGAAACATTTTTTCAACTTCCCGCATATCTCTGGTTAGAGCTTGAGTGAGAGCGAGTAAGTCTTCATAGTCCATTGAAGGGGTTCTAAAGTCAGAATGTAGCAACCCACAAGCGGTATGCGCATGAAAGCGCTGCTCTTCGTTTCTATCAAAACGCTGTGTAGCAAAATATCCTGCGCCGTGTTCAGAGAGAAATAAGTGTGTTTCTGTCATCGTAATACCAGCCTCTTTCGCCATAATCGAGTACACATACTCGATTGCGCCCGAATCACGGCCATCCATGCTATTGGCAAATTTCACCAACCAGTACTGAAAACCATCGGGTAGTGTCTGTTTACCATGAATGATGTTTTTACGTGCTTTGTCAATGCCAATAAGCGCTTTTGGTCTTGCACCCGTAGACGAGCCGTTTAACGCAAGGAGTTCTTGAAGAACATTCTCAGCTTCGCCTGCTAATACCTCTTGGGTGTGGGTAAAAAGTGTATTAAGGTTGATCGCTTCATTCGTGGCCTCTATATTATGATTTGGTTCATAAACAAGCGCACCAATGCCAGTAAAACCAACCTGTGCCAATCGATCTAGCGGGGAGATGTCTTCTCTCAGTATATTTTTAGAACGCAGAAAACGATCCAAAAGCAGGCGACCCCAGCCATCGGGTAAGCTGTCATTGAAAACGCCAGGTAATCCTTCGAATAAAAAGGGATCAAATGTTTGAAGGCCAGCCTGCAAAGGTAGAGTTAGTGGTGAAATATTTAAATTACGTGTTAGAAAGATTGCATCATACTCAAAGTAGATTTTGCTATCTCGGATTGCTAAGCGACCAATAGGAAGGGTGTTTTTACCAAAATTAAGGCCAATTTTTATTTTTTTTATTAAGGCAACTGAAGTCATTTACGCCAACCTTTTTTGGGTGTTTTTACAGGGCTTTTTTTTAAGACTTCTTCAATGGATGAAAATGTTTTTTCAGAAGGTTCGGTGGCATTTACAATGTTTTCTAAGCAACCAAGTGCCATGGCAAGTTTTAGGAATGACTCGAAAGAGATGAGGCCTGTTTGCTCAAATTTACGAAGTGTTCGTAACTTAACATCAGAACGTTTAGCAAGACCTTCCTGCGTTAACTCCATATTTAATCGTCTCGTACGCATGTGTTTGGTGAGTTTTGTTTGCGCTTTTGATACGGTTAGTAGTGACATCATGGTGTTACATTTTTCTGTTTTTAGGTGTTTATTGACATTATAGTGTTATTTAGACCTTTATTCAACTTGCCGTCAAGGGTAATTAGTGGATTTTTCACGTTTCTATGTAAGGATTTGCACTCGACTTTTAGTTCTCGGACAGGCTCTTAGTGCGGAGTTTTTGTTATACTATCTTTTTTAGTGATGTGCGTCTTTAAAGCCCTTTTTTTAGAAGGGAAAATGAACGCTTAAAATATGCAAAGGAAACTATCATGTCTGCGACTCCCACGCCATTGGATTTTACAGAAGCGGCTGCGGCTAAGGTAAAGGGGCTTATTGAAGATGAACAAAACCCCAATTTAAAGTTGCGTGTTTATATTACGGGTGGTGGCTGTTCTGGTTTCTCGTATGGCTTTACCTTTGATGAGGAGCAGGCAGTAGACGATACCGTGGTGACTAAAGAAGACGTTACTTTGCTGGTGGATTCCACGAGCTTTCAATATTTGGTGGGGGCTAAAATTGATTATTTAGAAGATTTGCAAGGCGCACGTTTTGTGATTGAAAACCCGAATGCCACCACTACGTGTGGCTGTGGTTCTTCATTTAGTGTTTAATTTTAACGTTTGGCTCTCTAAAAACCCTCCCCACCCCTTGGCAAGGGAGGGAGCTAAACAGCAAAAATTGATTGCAAATCATGAAGCACAGATGTTTTTTTTAATTTCTTTCCCCCCCCCCTTTTTTTTTCATAGCTGGAAATTTAGAGTATTTGATGCCTTGGAATGTTGAGTTGGAGGCGACTATTTATTCCAGATAGCTAATAAAATGTTATGCAATATGTTCATTTTGTGAAAACTTTTCTTTAAGCTCTTGTCTGATCGTGTATTCATTTAAGGACTTAACAATTTCTTTGCCTACCGCATAC
>UOFB01000127.1_pt1 | contig 15638 bp, 15 predicted proteins | sample 1988871 | NCBI WGS metagenome assembly UOFB01 (sample SAMEA4712195, study PRJEB27164) | hydrothermal vent metagenome | biome: marine basaltic hydrothermal vent biome; feature: marine hydrothermal vent; material: mineral | place: Pacific Ocean | collected 2011-06-14/2011-07-23 | depth 1719 m | reverse complement strand
CCACCGTCATACCTGGTAGCGTTGCACCCTCTTCTGGCCCCACAACATGCACAATACCTTGGCGAATGTCGCCCATTGCAAATTCCGTAATGCCAAACTCACGAGCGTTCATACCTAAGGTTTCGACCTGAATACGAGACACTGGATCTTTAATGCTCGCCACACCACCCGTTAAATCGGTGGTCGGTACGTTATGGTCTGGCGTGGCTAAATTGGTATCAATACGCCAAGGTTTACGACCCGCCAAGCGCAAGCCTTCAAACGCCTGTGGCGAGGTGACTTCGTGAAGCAGTTGGCGATCAACATAAATCAACGCCGTACCATCTTCTTCCTCACGCACCAAATGTGCGTCCCACAATTTATCGTATAAAGTCTTTGCTGACATCGCTCTAAACCCATCATTTCGCTAATTTTAAATAGCCCAGAATTATACCACTTCACGACCCGCACTATAATAATAAAATGTGAGTAAAATTCGAGTAAAATACACACTCAAATTCAAAAATACGCCAAGCTCCCCGCAAAAACTAAGGAAATCCAATGAGTTATTCGGTCAAAGAGGTCTTCTATTCCTTGCAAGGAGAGGGATTTCACAGCGGACGCCCAGCCATCTTTTGCCGACTAAGCAACTGTAACCTTTGGACAGGGCGTGAAACAGACCGTAGCAGTGCCGTTTGCCAATTTTGCGATACCGATTTTATTGGCACCGATGGTCAAAACGGTGGACGCTTTCAAAGTGCCGAAGCACTATGCCAACACCTTCTTACTTTTTGGCCGAATACAACAAGTACAACAAACCCAAAAAATTCTCCCCCCCCCTTTGTGGTACTTACAGGCGGTGAACCCCTATTGCAAGTGGATGATGCATTAATCAACCATCTGCATCAGCATCAATTTGAGATTGCCATTGAAACCAATGGAACAAAAAATCCACCCAAAAATATCGACTGGATTTGCATGAGCCCCAAAGCCAACGCTCCTATTCTGTTGGAATCGGGCAATGAGCTCAAATTGGTTTATCCTCAACCCGAACTCCTGCCCGAACAGGTTGCGCACCTAGATTACCAGTATTTCTATCTGCAACCAATGGACGATGCCGATCCCAATATCCAACAAAACAACTTAAAACAAGCGATTCACTACTGCTTAACCCACCCCAAGTGGCAACTTAGCCTGCAAACGCATAAACTGCTTGGTATTGATTAAAAAACAAAACTACCCCCCACATTAAATAAAACAAAAAAGCCCCCCCCTATGACCACTAAAAACACAAAAATTGACACCCTCCTTATTAACGGCCTAACTCATGATGGACGTGGCGTAGGGCATTTTGAAGGCAAAGCCATCTTTGTAGATGGTGCTGTTCCAGGCGACACCGTAAGCGCTAACATCACCAAACATCACGACAATTTTGATGATGCCACATGCCTTAAAATTGACCCCCCCTCACCCGATCGCACAACGCCATTCTGCCCTGTTTATGAAACGTGCGGAGGCTGTCAACTACAACACCTTTCGCTTGAAGCACAAAGGCATTGGAAAAATAAAAACTTCATCACCCAACTCACCCAAGCCGTTGACGCTCGACAGTGTCAAGAAGAAGCCTCCATTGTTGGAGATGGCCAGCACTACCGTCGCCGCGTGCGCCTAAGCTTGGTTATCAGCAAAAAAGATAAAGTCGCCCGCCTCGGATTTAAACAAAAATCCTCGACTGACGTTGTGGATATTGACACCTGCCCAATGTTAACCAAGCCGTTAAACCAAGCCATTCAAGCGAATAAATCAGCACTACTCGAAACGGCAAGCCGAGCGATGAAAGAGGTCTCTCTTGTCGAAGCCGACCAAGGTGTTTTTGGGTTACCAAACGCGCCCACCACCACACAGCCAACCTACACACTTAACACGCAACCACCGTTAAAGCTCTCATTTCCAGAAACTGGATTCATTCAAGTCAATCAAGCACTCAACGAAAAGATGATTGCACAAGCGCTTCACTGGCTCGACCTACAACCCAACCATCACGTACTCGATCTATTTTGTGGCGTGGGCAACTTCACCCTTCCGATCGCGCAACAAGTACAAAAAATAGTCGGCATTGAGGGCGAACAGAATCTGGTTGATACCGCCAACCACAACGCACAAAATAATCAACTAGATAATGTCACGGCTTACAAAGGCGACCTATTTGATGAAATCACCCCAAAACCTTGGTTTAAAAAACAAACCTACGATCGTATTTTGCTCGACCCTGGTCGCCAAGGCGCATTTAATGCCTGTAAACAACTCGGCAAACTCAAAGCACAGATTATCGTGTACGTGTCATGTAACGTAGCCACCCTAATTCGCGACATCAAAGAGCTCGAAAAACAAGGCTATCGCCTCACCAAAGCCGGCATGATCGACATGTTTCCACACACCACCCACACCGAAGTCATGGTGCAACTGACTCGCACCCATAAACCGCTAAAAAAACCCAAGTCTCGGCCTGTTTTTAAGATTTAATCCAAGCCACCAAATCACCACTTTAAAAGTCCATACTCATCCGTGGATTTTTTTTATTTTAGCACCTCTTTTTTTGATTACGATTTCTTTTATGCTATAGTCCTGCCTAAATTATTAGTCATGACTAACTTTTTTATTAGTCGCACATAACTTTCTCCCCCCATCTACATGAAACAAATACACTGGTCGTCCTATGCTTAAACAGATTTACAAAAAATCTCCCCCCCCCCTTGCCGCTTTTATATTGAGCATGAGCTTAATGACCATCTCATTCGTCGCGCACGCTCAGCTTAATATCGTCACCACAACGGGGATGATTGCCGATTTAACCAAAAACATCGGTGGCCAACACGTAAAGGTAACGGCCTTGATGGGAACGGGAGTGGATCCTCACTTATACAAAGCCACGCAAGGCGATTTAAGACGCTTAGTGAATGCCGACCTTATTTTGTATAACGGCTTACATTTAGAAGGCAAACTGCAAACTATTTTTGAAAAAATGGCGCGTAAAAAGCCCGTTTTTGCTATTAGCGCCCTTATTTCAGAAAAGGAATTGATACACCACGACAACAACCCTGACCCTCATATTTGGTTTGATATTGCCCTGTGGCAAAAAGCAGGGGAGCGGGTTTTGCAAATATTAAGCACTGAAGACCCCACCCATCAAAAAGCGTATGCTCAAAATGCACAAGCCTATTTAACACGGTTACAACAACTGCACCAATGGGTACGTTCGGAAATTCAACGCATTCCCGAATCACGCCGTATATTAATTACCGCGCACGATGCCTTTGGTTACTTTGGTCAAGCCTATGACATTAAAGTCATGGGTTTACAAGGCGTCAGCACCGCCTCTGAATTTGGATTACAAGACATTCGTCAACTGAAAGAGATTATTGTCAAGCAACAGGTGCAAGCGGTATTTGTTGAATCCAGTGTCTCACCGCGTTTTATTGATGCACTGGTCAAAGGTGTGGAAGCAGAAGGCACGCCCTTAAAAATAGGGGGCGAACTCTATTCCGATGCCATGGGCTTAGCGAATACACCAGAAGGCACTTATATTGGCATGGTCAAACATAATGTCTCCACGATTGTTAATGCACTCAAATAGCTCAAGGCGCGTCAACCATGTCAAAAAACAACAGCGATAAAATTTTCTCCCCCCCCCTCCCATTTGCTCCACTGTCGGTGAACAATCTGAGTATGCGCTATCACCATAAGCCCGTGCTAACCGATGTGAGCTTTACCATCCCCGAAGGCAAAACCATTGCCATTGTAGGGCCCAATGGCGCAGGAAAATCGACACTGTTAAAAGGTGTGATGGGCTTAGAACCCACCATGGGCGGAGAAGTGCAATTTTTTGGCGAACCCTTAGCAAACAAACGCCTTGCCATCGCCTACGTGCCACAGCGTGAAGAAATTGATTGGGACTTTCCCATTAATGTATTTGACGTGGTGTTAATGGGGAGGCACGGACAACTTAAACTCTGGCAACGTCCCTCTCAAATAGACAAAGAGATTGCTCAACAAGCACTCAAAGATTTACAAATGTGGGACTTTAAAGACCGACAAATCAGCGAGCTTTCTGGCGGCCAACAACAACGTGTATTTTTAGCCCGTGCGCTGGCACAAAAAGCCAGCCTGTATTTAATGGATGAACCGTTTGCAGGCGTGGATGTCTCCACCGAAAAAGCCATTATCGAACTTTTTAAAGAACTTAAAAAGCAAGGAAAAACCATGGTATGCGTGCATCACGACCTAAACACCGTGGGTGAATATTTTGATTGGATTATTCTAATTAATGCACGTTTGGTTGCCGCAGGCCCTGTGGAAGATGTGTTAACCAAAGAGAACCTCAACAAAACCTACGGTGGACGACTTACGCTGTTAAACGACTTAACCGAAACCATGTACCGTACCCAATTAAATAAAGCCCACGATGACGATTAAAGCACGATAATGACTGGTTTTGAATTATTCCCCCCCCCCTCTTTATGGCAAAACTGGCTGGGTTTTTGGCGTTTTGAAGACATGAATGTCTTATGGGTGCTAATGGGCAGCATCTTACTGGGCATGAGCGCCTCGGTAATTGGCGGGTTTGCTTTTTTACGTAAACGTGCACTCATTGGAGATGCCCTTGCCCACGCCGCACTGCCAGGCGTGATGATGGCTTTTTTACTGTTTCAAACCCGTGACCCACTGGTGATTTTTATTGGCGCACTGTGCAGTAGTTTTATTGGTTTTTTTCTTATCGATTGGTTGCCTAAAAACACCAAAATTAAAGCCGATGCCGCGCTGGCCATCACCCTCTCCTTCTTTTTTGCCATTGGGCTCATGCTGCTGTCCTTTATTCAAGGGCTTGAGGTCAACAACAAAAGTGGACTGGATAAAATCCTCTTTGGCCAAGCGGCCGCTATGACCGAAGGCGATATTAAACTGCTCGCTTATGTCACCCTCTTTGTGTTGTCCACCGTCATACTATTTTTTCAAAAATTTCGGCTCATTGCCTTTAACCAAAGCTACGCTCGCACCATTGGCATCGCCGTTAATCGCTACGAACTGTTGCTCGCGCTTCTGATCGTCATGTCTGTTGTCGTTGGCTTACAGTTGGTCGGCGTGGTCTTAATGGCCGCCGTACTGCTCACCCCCATGGCCGCTGCTCGTTTTTGGAGCAATCAACTGGCGCATATTTTAGTCATCGCCTCGCTTCTTGGCGGACTAAGCGCCCTCATCAGCACCCAAATATCCTACATGGCACCCGCCATGCCAACCGGCCCGTGGATGGTGGTAAGCTTATCTCTCTTATTTATTATCTCCCTGCTGTTTGCCCCAAAAAAAGGGCTATTAAAACAGTATGCCGACTACAAACGATTGCGCCAAAAAGTCGCCGAAGAGAATATTTTACGCACCCTATACAAGCTGGTGGAACGCAACCATTTTTCACACGCCCCCCTCACTTTGGCCGACATACAATCATTTCGCAGTATGCCCAGCAACTGCCTGCAAAGCACCCTAAAACAACTGAATAAAAAAGGACTGGTTCATACCTCTTCACTTGGGTTTACGCTCACTAAAAAAGGGCTTGATAACGCCACACAACTCACTCGCCGCCATCGTTTATGGGAGAACTACCTTAACGAGCAAGCCGATCTCTCGCCCGAGCAAGTGCATCAACAAGCCGAACGCATTGAGCACATCTTAACCGCTGAACAAGAAGCACAACTGCAACAAGAGCTGAGCAATAGCCAACAAGACCCACATGGCAATCAAATACCCAGTCACCACCCGCAAACGAATCGCCATCCAAAAAGAGAGGGGGGGGAGAAATTTTGATTAACGATATTTGGATTCTTGCCACCGCCTCACTGGTCGCAGCCGCCTGTGCATTGGTGGGTGTATTTTTGATTTTACGCCGTCAAGCGCTGATGGGCGATGCCATTAGCCACTCCGTACTGCTTGGGATTGTACTCGCCTACCTCATCACCGACAGCCGTGCCCTACCGATTATGCTCGGAGGCGCAGTCATCATCGGACTATTTACCGCGTGGCTGAGTGACACACTCCACCGCGTTGGAAAACTGCAAAGTGATGCCAGCATTGGCATTGTTTTTACCCTGTTTTTTGCCATTGGCGTGATTTTAATCTCACTCTACGCAGGCCAAATTGATCTTGACCAAGAGTGTGTTCTATACGGCGAAATTGCATTCATCCCTTTCGATACCATCACCATAGGGGGGGGGAGAAATTTAGAAGATGGTTTTGACATCGGCCCCAGAGCCTTCTGGGCAATTGCCGTAGTATTTAGCATCGTTTTAATCAGTATTCTAGTCGCTTTCAACCGTCTAAAAACCGTCGCCTTTCACTCAAATTTAGCACTCTCATTAGGCATTAACATTGTCTTTTGGCACTACTTCTTAATGACGCTGGTCTCCATCACCACCGTCGCCTCGTTTGATGCCGTTGGTGCCATCTTAGTCGTCGCACTCCTCGTCATCCCCGCCAGCAGCGCCTACCTAATCGCCAAATCCCTCAAAGCCATGCTCTGGCTCGCCGTTGGCTACTCACAAACCGCCGTCGCCATCGGCTACACCCTCGCCTATCAACTCGATAGCTCAATTTCGGCCTCTATTGCCGTGAGTGCAGGGGTGTTATTGTTGATGACTATTTTTGTATTGGAGATTAAAAAGCGTTTAAAAAAAGTCTGAATGCGTACCAGTACGGTATAAAATAAGCTGATGATTTTCTCTATCAAGATAATAGATAAGCAACCAATCGGGTTCAATATGTAACTCCCAGCAGGGTCGCCAATTTCCGACCAATGAATGGTCTTTATATTTAGGGTTAATGGATATCCAGATAACATCTTTTGCAATACGGCTTCGAGCTTTGCAAACTATTTCTGTCAATTTTTAAGATTTTTTACATCCTTTTCAAACCGAGTTTTGGTGGTTATTTCCACAGCTCTAATTCAGACTTAATCAAAGCATCTCTAAACATCCTTAAACACGCTTTTCAGCCAGTGAGCTAGCTTTTTATATGGCACACTATTTTCATCTAGCAAACCTTCTTTCATTACACTATAAAGGCCACAACCAGGTTTTTTTTGCCATGCGAGCCATGTGGCTATTTCTGCTTTTGATTTTAAGTGAGGTTTGAACTTAGGAGAAGATAACTGTTTGACAGTTGTCGTGGCTTGCTGAAAAAGAGCTTTTTCATCATTTTTTATACATGTTTTGATCCAGTCTTCTAACATTCCTTCACCGTCATTGTTGGGCATCACCCACAAGCCAAAATCAGCTAGGCCATCAGAATGGTTAAATAACAATCCTTCTGAGGATGAAGCACTCCCACTCAATGCGAAATCAAAAGACTTGAGAATATCAGTGACCTTTTCAAGCGTTTTTTTACCTCCTGATCCATGCTCAATGTAATCAGCATCAATGACTACAGCTATATTAAGCAACTGTCCATCTTCAAGCTGTGGTAATAAAACGTTCAAATGATTCAAAACTCCTTCTTTAGAGTTATAACCCCCTCCTAAATCTCTAGGAAGAGCAACTTGAACTAGAGTATTTAGAGAAAGCTTCTTGCACATTTCTTCAAAAAAACTCCTATCGGTTTCACCCTCAACTAAAAGTATTTTTTTTGAATTCGCCATTAACGCACCTCTACATCCGATTGTGTAATGCTATAGAGTTGCTCTTCATCAAAAACAGTTGCAATAACACGTCCCTTTTCGCTATCGCGCATACTTTTACCCACTCGAAATAAAACACCTTCAATATTTTTGTTTTCGACAGCAGTTTTTGAAAAACTTTCAATACAATCCCAACTATGTGTTGTTGCAAAGATTTGTATATTTAATTCTTTAGATAACTTAAATAGTAATGCCCATACTTTTTCTTGTACGCTATAGTGCAAACCATTTTCAAATTCATCAATCAGCAAAAAACCACCCTTTGCAGAAAAAACCTTAAGCACTAATTGTAAAATCCTTAACATGCCATCCCCTAAGCTATTTAGTGGCACAGGCCGATCCAGGTTGGATATTTTTACTTTTGCAATGCGAGAAGACCGGTACCTATGAGTCTCATAGGTCTTACCATCAACAAAGGTTAAATCCTCAAACTCCGGTAAAACAATACGTAATGCTTTTTTTACAATGTCTTCGCCATCGGTTAATGAAATCGCATCCCATTCTTTCGCTAACTCATTCATAGAAATAAATTGAGTTGGAATAACACTGCATGGAACACTACTTATTTCTGTTAAAAACTTTCTGGAAGGGATGTTTATTCTTGTAAAATCAATAATAGACACTTGCTTTTTTTTTGTTATTTTCAACACATCCTTGACCGGATAATCTGAATCAAAAAATTCTGATTTATCAATCATTACTCGCCTAATTCTAGTTACCTCCTCGCCCGAGTCATCCGTTGTCGTTTCTTCTTTCTCACCAAGAAAACCATGAATAATGTTTAAACTATTTTCAGGGTCATCTATTTCGCCGATGACAATACCACTATCATTTTCAGGAAATTTTCTTCCTGTAAAAAAATCTTCAAATGGCAATGCCATATCAAATGCATTTTGTTCATCATCTTCATTTAATCGATATTTTTCGTTATGACCTTGTGCAATGCTTTCTAACAAACCTCTATTGGCCGATCCAGCATAAATCCGTAAGGCTTCAAGCACAGAACTTTTTCCAGAATTATTTTTACCAACAATTAAATTAACTTGGCCTAATTTCTTTACCTGAAAATTTTCTAGCGAACGAAAGTTTTTGATTTCTAATGAATTAAGCATTTTTATTCCTAAACATTTATGACTAATTATTCTATGCAATGAATTATACGCACCATTGCCTTACAAAATACTAGATTTACCATCTAAAAACAACATAACAAAAAATCACCGTTGACCGAAAGTAGTGAAGTCTCTTTTTTAAATCTCATTTTAGATTATCTGGTTTTACAAGAGTTTCATAACGCTCCAACGTCACAAACTCAAACGCATACGCGTGGCGTTCGTCTTTTGGGTGGTGTTGGCGCGCGCGCTCTTTCCATTCATACGCTGTCCAATCGGGGAAAAAGGTGTCGCCCGTGATATGGGCGTCAATTAAGGTTAGGTACAGGCGGTCTGCTCTGGGTAACATTTGGTGGTAAAGTTCTCCCCCCCCCATGATAATCACCTCTGGCTCACTTGCGTAGTTCTCTAACGCTTGTTCAATGGACTGAAACACCTCTACATTAGGAATCACTAAATCGGCATTACGGCTAATCACAATATTAGGACGATTGGGCAAGGGGCGTGACCCGATGGATTCGAAGGTTTTACGCCCCATTATCACGGGTTTTCCAGTGGTGTTGGCTTTAAAGAATTTTAAATCATCCGGCAGATGCCACGGCATATCACCGTTTAAGCCAATCACCCGATCATGTGCCATCGCGGCAATCATGGCAATGTTCATACCGACACCTGCGCTTTGATATGGGGGTGCGATTGATAGCCTTCAATGTCAAAATCTTCAAATTGGTAATCAAAAATACTCGCTGGTTTGCGCTTAATGACCAGTTTGGGCAACGGGTACGGCTCTCTTGTCAGTTGCAGTTTAGCTTGTTCAAGGGTGTTGTTGTAAAGATGCACATCGCCCCCTGTCCAAATAAACTCCCCCACTTCCAAATCGGTCTGTTGCGCCATCATGTGAACCAGTAACGCATAGCTGGCAATATTGAACGGTACACCTAAAAAGGTATCGGCACTGCGTTGATAGAGCTGGCATGAGAGTTTGCCGTTGGCAACGTAAAATTGAAAAAAGGCATGGCACGTGGCCAGTGCCATTCGGCCTTCTTTTACATTGTCTTGTGGGCTTTTGGATTCATCAGGTAGATCCGCTGGATTCCAGGCCGACACAATCATACGCCGACTGTTTGGGTTATTTTTTAAGGTATCAATCACTTCCGAAATTTGGTTGATGGTGTCCCCATTAGGGGTATCCCATGCTGTCCACTGCTTGCCGTATAAAGGCCCGAGTTCACCCGATTCGGTTGCCCATTCGTCCCAAATTCGTACTTTATTGTCCTTTAAATATTGAATATTGGTGTCGCCACTTAATATCCATAACAGTTCGTGAATAATCGAACGAATGTGTAGCTTTTTGGTGGTCACCAACGGAAAACCTTGCTGCAAATCAAAGCGCATTTGATACCCAAAAACAGAACGTGTGCCAGTTCCCGTTCGGTCGCCTTTATCGGTTCCGTTTTCTAAAATATGGCTTAATAGCTCTTGATATTGTTTCATGCCTTGCTCGTATTTTTTTGTTGTTGTTTGGCGCCCCAAACCATCACGCCCAATCCAATCAGAATCATCGGTGTGGAAAGCAGTTGCCCCATGGTAAACCAGTCCCAAAGCAAGTAACCAATTTGAGCATCGGGTATACGCCAAAACTCAACGATAAAACGAAAGGTTCCGTACCCGACTAAAAACAGGCCTGCCACACTGCCGGGGGGACGAGGTTTACGTGCGTAAATCATTAAAATAATAAACAGTACAACGCCTTCTAACAAGGCTTCAAGCAGTTGTGTTGGGTACTTGTGCACCACGGTTTGCAATGCGGGGTCGTACACCGCCATGCCTAATGGCGAATCGGTCACTTTACCCCAGAGTTCACCGTTTATAAAGTTGCCAATTCGACCAGTCAGCAAGCCTATCGGAATCAATGGCGAAACAAAATCCGCTACCTGAAACAGACTCTGTTTGGTTTTGCGGGCAAAAAAGAACATGGCCAAAGTGACCCCAAGCAAGCCCCCATGAAACGACATCCCCCCCTGCCAAACCTTAAAGACAAGCAGAGGCTCTTCAAAATAAGCCGCCAAGTCATAAAACAGAATATAGCCTAAACGGCCACCTAAAATGACCCCCATCGCCACATAAAACAGCAAGTCACTCACCATCTCCGAGTTCCATGGATCAATCTTTTTAGCACGAATATTCCCATATAACCAACCGCCTAAAAAGGCCAGCAGGTACATAATGCCATACCAGTGAATTTGTACAGGCCCCATGGCGAGCGCCACAGGGTCAATGCTTGGGTATTCCCACATAATAACTCGTTTTATTTTCTATAAAAAATGGCTGAAATGATAACAAAAAACCACCTAAAAAGGTGGCTTTTACCAGACGCTTACGTTTAATCAAGTACGGCCAAATTGTAATGCCAGCCTAAGTGATTCCTGCTTCTTCCCAAATGACATCACTGTGCTCTTCAGAGGCGGCCTTTAACAACTCAATCAAAGGCATCGCTCGACTTTGCAGACTGACACTCTGATCATCCCAAGCATTTTTTTCGGTCTCAGTGCTTATATCTGTATCTGCTTCAATCGCGCTGGTTAAGCGATTAAGCGCAACAAGTACATCCTCTGCCAGAATGGCACCTGGTATGGTTGCATGGTGTCCCATTTTTATTAACATCATGCTTGCCACATCACCAAACATGGTTATTCCAGCATGTGCTTTCGTTCTAAACGTAACTAGCATTTGGATTCTCCTTGTCCTATTCAGGCTAAAATAAACCATGTTTCTATTGTACCCAAATCCTATGTACATGAGCTTCGCCCCCTCTCTTTATAAAAAAAGGGAAGAGGGTGCAAGACAAGGTCTCATTAAGTAAGATTTTTTCATTGTGTTAAACCTTAAACTGATGCACTAATTTATCCAGCTTATTGGCAAGATGTTGTAAATCATGCCCTGCTTTTTCGGTGTTTTTTGCGCCTGATACGGTTTTTTCCGTGACGGTATGAATTTGATTGATGTTCTGGTTCATATCTTGAGCTAAGGTGGTTTGCGCTTGTGCAGCATGTGCCATCTGTTCACTCATTTGATGAATATCATCCATTAAGATGGTCACAGGTTGCAGTGCATTTTTCGTCTCGGCAATCGCTTTGCAGCTTGATTCGGTCGCTTCTCGCCCTTGATCCACCATTTTAACGGTGGATAAGGTCGCGCGATGAATGTTGTCAATCATCTGCTCAATTTGCTTGGTTGACTCTTGAGTTCGTTTGGCTAATCCTCTCACTTCGTCAGCCACGACAGCAAATCCACGCCCATGCTCTCCCGCTCTGGCCGCTTCTATCGCTGCATTTAATGAGAGTAGGTTAGTCTGTTCGGCAATGTCTCGAATAACGCTGACCACCATGCCAATCGAATCGCTGTCATTACGTAACTGGTTGACCGCTTGGGTCATGTTATCCATGCCACTAGACAACCCCTGAATCACTTCGACCGAACCCAATACTTTCTCCCCCCCCTCTTTCACTCGCTCTGCCGCTTGCTCTGTCGCACGTGTGGCATTGTGGGAATGGTTTTCGACACGTTTAGACTGCTGAGTCATGTCCGACATGGAGGCGGAGAGTACATTGGCGGCGTGTAACTGTTGTTGCGAGCCCTTTTTGGTTTCACGGGTAATCTCCAATAGCTGACCCGATGAAGCTTCCAGCTCTTGAATGGTCTGAGTGACCTCTTGTAACATGCGCTGAATTTTCGCAATAAACTCGTTAAAGTACCCCGCTAAGACATCCATTTCGTCTTGGCTGTTTTGTTGATTTTTGGCTGGTAAGCGTCGGGTTAAATCCCCTTTTCCAGTGGCAAACTCTTTCATGAGCGAAAGAACCGCTTGCACAGGCTCCACCACGGAGGTGGTGACACGCTTAGAAACCCACATACCCATCACCTGCCCCAGCACGGATAGGGTTAATAGAATAATAATATTGTATAAACTGCTGTTTAATAAGCGGTTACTCTCTTCCGTCATCTCCTGAACGGCTTGATCAGAAAGCGTAATGAGTGCGTCATCTAAGGCTTCAAACGTAGGGACAATCGTTTGTGACATCAACCAGATATCGGTTCGCCACTGCTCGCTTTCATGAATGCCATTTAATAGCATGTAGTGTTCACGATAAGACTCATAAAGTGACTCTACCTCTGCCAACCACGCAACATCATCGGTGTTTAATAGATCACGATACTCAGTACGGATACGATATTGCAATGCTTCAATTTGATTGAGTTCGACATCGATTGATTCAATTGCGGTATCGGTTTTTAATGCCAAATACGCAGACACATCGCGGTGAACTCGTTGCCACGCCGTTTGAAGTGCCAAAACATCTTTTAATAACGTGCTTTTTTCTCTCTCTAGGCTGGCGAAAAGAGAGGTAATTTTTGTTGAAAGCAGGCGTTGTAACTCCGTTTCAATCGGTGCAATATGTTGATTGGCGTAAGCTAAGGCTGGAAATTGTTTTTGGGGGGAGTGAATCGCCTCTTCCAGTTGTGCAACAACAAGAGGCAGTTTTTCGAATTGCTCCAATACCTGTTGATAATCGACTTGTCCAAATTCATCCGAGCCATTAAGCGCCAAAATTTCTTTAAGCGCCACTTGGACATCCAACACGCCAGAGCGATACGATTCCAATTGACGCTGGTCTTGCGTTAAGACATAGCTATTTAAAGCATTCAAGCTCTTCTCTAATAAAAAAGCGGTTTTAGCGGTTTCAATGGCAAACGGCTGTTTCTCCTCCACAATCTCCGCCATATCCGAACGCACCATGGTCAGGTTGACCACCGCTTGAAGGGTAATAATGGCTAAAACCAACCAAATCACGCCAAAACCAAAGCGGATTTTTTGTTGAATGGATAAGTTTTGTAAAAAGGCATTCATGAGAAGTAAGGTCTTTATTTTTTGACAGTATCTCCCAAATAGCAATTTAGATGCCAATCACTTAACGACGTTCAAAACTTCCCTAACCCTAACGACTTGGGTAGTTGCCTCGTGCAATCAACCCACCATCCAACGTCAGGACACTGCCCGTCATCCAAGCGGTGGCATCAGAGAGTAGGTAAGCGGTGGCTTCGCCCATCTCTTCGGTGGTTCCATAGCGTCCAGCGGGAATTTTATCGTGCCATTTTTTCGCCATATTGGGCTGTGATAAAATCGCATCGGTACGCTCAACGGGCACCACGCCCGGTGCCAAAACATTGACACGAATTTGGTATTGCCCCCACTCAACCGCTTGCACTTTACTCATCGCATCCAGCGCCGCTTTAGAGGCGGCATAAGCCGAAAACCATTCGCATGTGGCTTGTGCATGAATACTGCTGTTATTGACAATCGCGCCCGCTTGTTTGGCTGAAATACACGCTTGTGCAAAAGCGGTGCTGAGTAAATAAGGCGCATTCAAGTTAACCGCCATGGTCTCCATAAACTGTGTGCCATCGGCGTCTTTTAATGCGGTGGTTTTTGAGACAACACCCGCATTATTAACCAAGCCATCCAGCCCATCAAACACCTGCCAAGCCTGCTTAAAAAAATCGGCAAGAGAGGCGGTTTCTCTAAAATCGCACTTCAAAATAGAAGCGTCTGCCCCAAGTTTTGTCACCGCTTGCAAGGTCTTTTCTACTCCCGTTTGGTTACAATGGTAGTGCAACACCAAACAACACCCCTCTCGTGCCAGAACCCTTGCCATGCCCGCACCAATGCCACTGGACGCGCCTGTAATTAAAATACGTTTACCGTTTAATCCTTTCATTGCTCAACCCGTCTCTCTAAACCTAAATATTTATTCATTAACCACAACATCAACACAAAATAAAAAAATGCGACACTCACCAATAAAGCCGCCATCACCGCAAAAATATCGGGTGCTTTCATTAAGGTGGTCATTAACGACTCTTGATAATAAAAAAACCACTGGTTTCCTTCTGGAAACACCATGGTATGCAGGGCATAAAAAATGGCTTGTGCATCATAGAGAACCACAACGGTCGCCACCCCAATCAAACCGCCCAGCACCCACAATATGCTGTAACCAATTCGTTCCAATAGCCACTGTTTGACTTTAAAAAACAGCACCCCCAATAACCACGCCAATATGATCCAATATGAGGCCGTTCTTAACGAATCCAATAAGTTGGCAACGTCTTGAAGGTGTACCACTTCGGGTACTCGCAATAGGGTATCAACTTCTTGACCATGACGATCATAATAGACGATTTGAGCCAAGCCTTGTCCGCTCTGGTTAATGGCGTTCACTATCTCAGAAAACAGTTGAATGTGCTGCGCCCGTGCTGTCTGTTCAAAATCGGATTTATATACATTTAATGGCCCGTACTGTTGAATCACCGCACCAATATCTAAGGCATCATAAATGATCGGGTAAAAAAAGTGCACTGCGCTTAGTGTTTGCCACGCAAAAAAAAGAGCGATCCAAAACAAGAGTAGAATTAATAATATTTGTCCAAACAAGAGCGGTCGTTTTTTTATAGGCATATGCTTTATTATTGTGCTTTATTCCATTAGAAAACTTCTAACACAAAGGGATAAGAGAATGTTTTTATACCTAAAAGAGGCGAATAGCACGGCTATTTAACGACTTTGATAAGTTCAGATTAGGATGTTTATGGGATTTGCAGTCGATTTTTAGTTCTCGGACAGGCTCCTAGGAGGCTGTCCGAGAATGAGAAATCTTAAACAAACTATTAATCCACAAGTTCATTGTATTTATTGTAGATCGTAGACTCTTCTTTTCTGACTCTGGCTCCTAAATTGGCAAAAAGCCGACCTAAATCCTTTGCAAACT
>UOFB01000066.1_pt1 | contig 16384 bp, 16 predicted proteins | sample 1988871 | NCBI WGS metagenome assembly UOFB01 (sample SAMEA4712195, study PRJEB27164) | hydrothermal vent metagenome | biome: marine basaltic hydrothermal vent biome; feature: marine hydrothermal vent; material: mineral | place: Pacific Ocean | collected 2011-06-14/2011-07-23 | depth 1719 m | reverse complement strand
ACTCTGACAATCACAACAAAGGCAATGTACGTGAAAGAATGAGCCTTTAACAACATTCAGCTTTCCTTTTACAGTTCCACATGCACAACTCAAATTAACTACATTTGACATACTATCTCCAATTACTCCTTATTCAACGCCCACTTAAGCGGACAAAAATAGTTGGCTAAAAGGTGAAGCGAAGCGGAACCTAGCCAACTATTCTTGTTCCGTTTGAAGTGCCTTGTAAGCTGTTTTTCAATACACCCTTTTAAAATGGCGCACCTAACTCCGCCTTATGGCGTACGGTCTAGACTTAGGGTTTCGATTCTACATGCCATTTCTCTGGGCTAGTAGCATGATTTAATAGTGGACGATGTAAACCAAATTTAGCTAAATAGTCATCTAGTGTACCGGCCTTTGCTACGGTAAGTTTAGAAGAGAGTGCAGTTAAGTGACTACTATTGAGGTCGGAAGCGACACCATCTAAATGTTTCGACCTGCCCGCTCCGCATTTACAAGGCTGGCCGCAGGGTTTTAACCCAGACGAAACCATTGCTTTTCCTGCATTACCGATACCTGCAATAGCCTGCAATGATTTTACATGTTTTTCCGTTGCCTTTTGGTCTGGTTCGAAACCTACCTTCCACTTTTGGCCTTGTTTTATGGGAGCTATGTTTTTAGCTGTTCTCAAAAAATCGCTAAACTTAACCGTATTCCAAAGGATTTTTGGATCGGAAAAATGTGACCATGCGATGGTTCTTTTTCCCGCATCAACTTTTGCAGGCTTAGTAGATTTATACGAATTATATAAAAACATATGGGCTACGTGATGTTTCTGCTGCCAATCTACAGTGCGCCCAGAATCTTTACCTATACTAAGGTTGTGCGTTGCTTTCACATCATCTAAAAATGCTTTAAGGCGTAGTGCGAAAGTTTTTCCCTTGGGATCGAATATACCAGCCATGCTAGTTCCTATTTATTGTTTATAATTAATTAATATATATGGCACGTAATTTTGCGGATTTTTTGTCTAACCCTAGAACAACAATGTGTTCAACATCACCTTGCCCACGAAAAAAAACCACTAACTCCAGGTTTTTCCAGTAGTGTTCGATACCTATAAATTCACCCGTAAAATCTATAATAGTGAACTCTTGATTTAAGGGTTTTTCACCTTCTATTCTGACTTGATCTAATATTCTAAGCGCATCGGTTAGGTCCTGGGAGTTATTCACTAGAAGAGTATCTTTAGCTCCCAAAATATAGCCATATCCATCATCAGCCGTTTCCCATTCTTGCTTAGTAACGACTAATGGGAGAGTAATGTGCTCAGTTAGTAAAGTATGATCGTTCGTATTTATTGCGTTGCGAAGGGTTATTCCCTGTTTCGTTGATGTTACCGTGACTGAGTCATTAAGGCACCCTGAAACAAGGGTGATTAAAAGAATTGTGAATATAATATGAATGTACTGACGCATGAACTAATCCCCCTGAATGGCTGGCGACTATTATATCCCACGGAGATATTTTCATCAAGCTACAGCCGTCTCCCCCAAATCCTTACATAGAGATTCGTCATTTATCAAAACGTCTAATATCAGACATTTTCTAAAAAATCGGCACCATAAAATAAGCTATGACTGAAAAATCAAACTCTTTTCCCGTTCAATACCATAAGTGCATCCTCTTATCCCATTTAATCCATTTTTCAGGCAAGCGCAAACCAGCACGTAGTGCTTAGGTGTTTTGTTGAGCTGTTTTATTAAGAGGGGGGGGTAAATTTTTGAAATTGAAATTCTTCCCCCCCCCCTCAACAAACCACGATTACGCTAATACGTGAGAACAATAATACAACACTTGGTGCCTGACCCCGCTTTCTTCAATTAGCTGGCGGGGGATATATTCGTCAATATAATATGGTTGGCGTACTAGGAGGCTGTCCAACAAACGCTTCAGATCGTGGCTTCACGCTACGCGCGAATCACGATCTAACCTTATTCGTTAGCTTATTTTGGTAATTGGATAGTCCTAAGACTTTTTCTAAGTTCTGTTTCGTATTTTGAAAATTCCTCCTTAGTAGAATTGAAGTTGAACATAAGCATCTCCCTGCCATAACTAGTAAGTAAGATAATATTATGTATGTCTGTATCAATAGCATTTGATGTCATTTCAAGATACACCCAGTTTTTGCCTGACAGCTCAATAATTTCTCTTTTTTTCCACTCAATACCCGGAATAAGACGATCAAAGTTAGTTTTCAAATAGTTCATAAGTTCGGGGAGTGGCGCTGTCGATATGTCATTCGGCTTTAGATCGTAGGCGATAGTTGTTGATGCAGATTCATTGCCAATGACCCATTTAGGTGCGCGTTTTTTCGGCCACTTAACATCAATAATCTCTTGCGATAATGGCTGAAATTCATCTGGAGCGATAAAGGATATGCCTGTATCAGATATATTGACTTCCTTCGCAAAGAGTGAAGACGAAAAGGTCAGTAGAATAAGGCTTAATATAATTTTCATTTAATATGCTCGTAAGAAGTTAACATGTAGTATAAGGCACTATTGCCCTATTATCGGTATTACGAGACTTTCAGGCACTATTGACAGGGCTTTTTGTAAAACCTGTCAACTTGACCGAATAACCATATTACAGGCATATTCTATCAACCCTCAATGCATCGCAAAATACAATAATAAAAAAATGAGTATAACAGAAGATAAATGGCATTTATATACGTAACCCAAATCCTTACATAGAAACACGAATCTAGCGCAACTCTTTGAAAAACCTACAATTTTAAAATATCTTTCCGAACCTATGGGTGCCACTGCACATTTAAAAAACCATAGTCTTTCCAAATGCTTGCACTACTTTTCACGCTTCTATGTAAGGATTCGGGCGTAAAAAAATATCTCGAAGAGAAGATGCTCTGGAGCAGAAAAAGGATTTAGAGTTGCTCTTCTGTCTCAAATTAAGGATGAATAGCCAGCTTTAAGATGCCTCTTAACACTCACTATCCGATTCAACCGAAACGGTAATGGCTTTGCCGCTCTCATTTGGAAAATCCGTGAACATGGCTTCTAACATTTCGTCAAACACTTCGAGCATTACGGCGCAGTTTCCGACACTTTTTGCGCGTATTTCATACATTTTGACAGGGTCTTTCGATTTAAAGCTGTCTGTTTTTACAATGTCCATGGCGATGGCTCGTGTGTAGGTTGTGATGGTACGAGTAGAGGAACCTACCACCCCATAAATGGGCATGGAATAATAAAAACCAGAGTAGGCTGTTTTTTTACCGTCTATATTGATGGTGCCAGATCGATATTCGGTTCCTCCTCCTATTTGACCGATAACGGGGGTTGAAACAAGTGATGATTTTCCATGATCAATGCCATAAGAGACCAGCGCAATGTAATCCGAAGCTTCAATACTGGGGGCAATCGTATACCCTTGTGCTTTGAGCTTTTCGTTAAACCTAGCTTGATAGTGCTTAAAGGCCAAAGAGCGATTTGTCTGTTCATCTAATGAGATAACAATAATAGCTCCACGCTGTTGATGCTCTGGCGCATAAAAGGTTGTGGTTGTGGTGCGAATTTTATTGGCACAGCCTGAAAAAATAGACACCATAAGCAAGAATAGAATAACTTTAATCATCGACATTTTTCTCTCCTGTATTTGATTTTATCATGTGAGACGTAAACCACGATTCCACTTTTTGATTAATCTCTGAGGCAGACATGTCGGTTACATCGAGGGGGGGGGAAATATAAATATCAATTACGCCAGGGCGTTTAATAAAGCTGTTTTTTGCCCAGTGCTCTCCAGCGTTATGTGCCACAAGGTAAACGGGGGCTTTGGCTTTGGTGGCGAGCAATGCACCGCCTCCGTGGATTTTTCCGAGCTGTTGGCTGGGCATTCGGGTGCCTTCTGGAAAGATCACCACCCAGTCGCCATGCTCTAAACGGGACTTGCCTTCGGACACTAATTGCGTGAGTGCTTTTCGTCCTGCGGCTCGGTCAATGGCGATGGGATTGAGCAGCGCCATGCCCCAGCCAAAAAATGGGATTTTAAGCAACTCTCTTTTAAGCACGTAAGCTTGGCGTGGAAAAATTTCTTGCAACGCTAAGGTTTCCCAAGCGGATTCGTGGCGGGATAAAATTAATCCTGCCTGTGTGGTGTCGATGTTTTCTTTGCCGTGCAGTTTATAGCGCACGCCACATGTCCAGCGTAACCAAATTAGGCAGAACCGCGCCCAGTATTGCATGAAACCGTAGCGAGTTTTAAAAGAGAACAGTCGGGTAAACTGGCCGAGTATTGAAAATACAACCAATGATATACTCTGCCCAAGCACAAACAAAACAGATCGTAAAAACCAAATAATTTTCATTGTAACAACGCCTTTGCAACACTTTGCAAGTTGGAGTACACGGGAATCCCATCCAAGACCGCCTCTTTAGTCGCCAACGTTCGCTCCCCCTTTCCCGTTCGAACTAGGTAGGGGTTCATTTTTTTGGCGCGAGCCACTTGCATGTCTGCCAGCGTATCGCCCACCATTGGCATTCCCGCTAGGCTTAAGTTAAAGCACTGTTCAATGGCGGTTAACATGCCCTGTGCAGGTTTGCGAACGGGTGAGTTGTCTTCGCTCAGATAGGGGGCATAGCTAATCCAGTCTACGCCGTGTTCACCGAGTAGCTGTTGTAACTTTTGGTGCATGGCACTTAAGTGGTGACGGCGGTAGTAACCTCGTTTAATACCCGATTGATTGGTGGCAATGGCGACAATCCAACCAGCCTGTTTAAAGGCTTTAATGGCATCAATGCTACCAGGTTCAGGTATCCACTCATGGGCTGATTTGATGTAATTGTCTGAATCAACATTAATCACCCCATCTCGATCTAAGACAATAATATTTGCTCTGTTTTTTGCCACGTGCTTTACAGTCTCGACACATCAGCCACTTGTAAAAAAAGCTGATAAATTTGATTCAATAACGCCAAGCGATTTTGGCGTACTTGTGGGTTTTCAGCCATGACCATTACATCATCAAAGAACCGATCTACGGCTTCACGAATGCTGGCAAGTGACCCCATGGCCGCCACATAATCACGCTGTGCTACTTGGGCGTTGACGGTTTCTCGCAACGCTTCTAAAGCGTTCCAAAGCGCCGTTTCAGCTTCCTCTTCAAACAGACTGGCATCCACCGTTTTGGGTAGCGCTTTTTGCTGTTTTTTCAGAATATTGCTAATGCGTTTATTGGCGGCACTGAGACTCTCTGCGGATGGCATTTGGCTAAAGTGCATCACGGCTTCGATGCGTTTATCAAAATCAATCGGGTGCGTTGGACGGCAGACGCGTACGGCTTCAAACTGTTCGGTTTGCACGCCCTTGTCTGCATAGTAGGCGCGTAAACGCCCCATGATAAAGTCGTAAATCTCATTGATTAAATCATCCGTAGCATCAACGGTTTCATGCAGTGCTAGGCTGCTTTGAATCAGTTGATAGAGATCGACATCTAACTGTTTTTCAATCATTATACGAACCAAACCTAATGCAGAACGACGCAGTGCAAACGGGTCTTTATCGCCCGTTGGGATTTGTCCGATACCAAAAATACCGGTAATGGTGTCCAGTTTGTCGGCAATGGCTAAGGCTTGTGCAACGGCGGACTCAGGCAGTTCATCGCCTGAAAAACGAGGACGATATTGTGCTTCAATGGCTTCGGCCACTTCACTGTTTTCATTTTGTTCTGTGGCGTAGTACCGCCCCATCACACCTTGTAGGTCTGGAAATTCGCCAACCATTTCACTCAACAGGTCACATTTGGATAAACGCGCGGCGCGAGAAGCGATTTCGGCATGAACACCTAATGGCTTGCCAATAATGACGGTTAAACTTTCTAGCCGTTCGACCTTATCAAACAAGGTACCAAGTTGTTTCTGAAACACCACGGTTTTGAGTCGAGGTAAAAACTGTTCCAGTGATTGCTTGCGATCTTGATCCCAGAAAAACTTAGCATCCGCCAAACGAGGACGAATAACACGTTCGTTGCCAAATTTTACGGAGGCTGGGTTACTGCTTTCAATGTTACTGACGGTAATAAATTTTGCCATGAGCTGGCCGTTGTCGTCCAGCATGTGAAAGTATTTTTGATGCCCTGCCATCGCAGAAATCAAGGCTTCTGATGGCACGGTTAAAAAGCGTTCATCAAAGTCGCCCACCACAGCCACTGGCCACTCATTTAAAGCGGTCACTTCTTCAAGTAACGCTTCACTGATAACGGCGGTGCCACCTGATTTTTTAGCGGCATCAGCCACTTGTTGCTGAACACTTTGGCTGCGCTCAGCAAAGTCAACCAAAACGTATCCTTTGTCTTTCAGACAACCAACGTATTCGCTGGGGTGTGAAATTTCAATGTCCATCGGCGCATGAAAACGGTGGCCTCTGGTGGTGTTGGAGGCTTGATGTCCTAACACCGTGGCTGGCACGACATGTTTACCTAACAACATAAGTACCCAATGTACTGGGCGTACAAATTCAATGTCGGAACTGCCCCAGCGCATCCGCTTAGGAATCGGAAGTTTGGCAAGCGATTGACTCACGATATCAGGCAAAAGGCTGTCCGCAGACTGGCCTTTTTGCTCAAGGTTATAGGCCATCCAAGTGCCTTTTTCGGTTTCAATTTCAACCAACTCATCAACGGAAACACCACAGCCACGTGCAAACCCTTGCAGGGCTTTGGTTGGGTTACCATCGGCATCAAACCCCGCTTTTTTGGCAGGACCTTTACGCTCGATGACTTTATCGTGCTGAACCGTTTGCAATACCTCAACCATTACCGCTAAACGGCGTGGGGCGGCGTAGATATGAACCGTTCCATAGCTCAACTCTGCTTCTTGCAACCCCGTTTCAATACCAGAGGCAAAGGCTTCGCTGAGTTTTTTAAGGGCTTTTGGAGGCAGTTCTTCGGTACCAATCTCAACTAAAAACGATTCTGTTGCAGCAGCCATTATTTCTCCCCCCCCTTGTTTGTTGTGTTGGTTTTAACCAGCGGAAAGCCCAGTGCTTCACGCCCTTCGTAATAGGATTTTGCAATCTGTTTGGACATGGTTCTCACTCGTCCAATAAAACGTGCGCGTTCGGTGACACTAATGGCATGACGTGCATCCAACATATTAAATGCGTGAGAAGCTTTAAGCACTTGCTCATAGGCGGGAAGAGGCAATTTGTCTTCCACCAGTTTGGCAAAAATTTGTTCACAGTCATCAAATGTTTTAAACAGAATATCGGTATCGGCTTTTTCAAAGTTATAGGTGGACATTTCGACCTCATTTTGATGAAAGACGTCACCATAGGTTACTTTGCCTTCTGGCCCGTCTACCCATGTTAAGTCATACACGCTGTCAACCCCTTGCAGGTACATGGCAATGCGCTCTAAACCGTAGGTGATTTCACCAGTAACTGGCTTGCACTCAATACCGCCAACTTGCTGAAAATAGGTAAACTGGGTGACTTCCATGCCGTTCATCCAAACTTCCCAACCTAAGCCCCAAGCGCCTAATGTAGGAGATTCCCAGTTGTCTTCCACAAAACGGATATCGTGTTCTAATGGGTCAACGCCCATCTTTTTAAGCGACTCTAAATAAAGTTCTTGAATATTATCTGGCGATGGTTTAAGCATCACTTGAAATTGATAGTAGTGCTGTAAACGATTTGGATTTTCACCATAACGACCGTCGGTTGGGCGACGGCAAGGCTGAACATAGGCCGCTCGCCAAGGCTCTGGCCCAATGGATTTTAGAAAGGTAGAAGGGTGAAAGGTACCCGCCCCCATTTCAATATCGTAAGGTTGCATAATCACACACCCTTGCTCTGCCCAAAACGCTTGTAAGGTTTGAATTAACCCTTGAAATGTACGAATATCTGTTGCTGCTGTTACCGACACCACTAAAACCTCTTTTACGTACGTTACGCCTCTTTTTTTGAGACAATAACCACCGAATGCAAAATCACTAAAAAATAACGGGCGATTATACCGTACTTCATCCCCGTTAAGAAATCTCTGAACAAGTCCCTTAATTTAAAAGAAGCACGATGAATAACCAAATATTACCCCCCCATGCTGACCACCATATTGATGCCAAAGGCCTAAAATGCCCAATGCCCGTTATCAAATTACAACAACAAGTACGGAAAAGCCAAGCGGGAGAAAGCATTCAAATAGAATGCACCGATTCCAGTGCTGAACAGGACATTACCAGTTGGGCGAAAGTGAATAAACATTTCATTCAAAAAATAGAACAGACGGCTTTTGGTTGCGTAATCCTACTAATTATTAAGGAGAAAACTTAAAAACCCTCTCTTTTTAAGGCTGTTTCGTCATACTTTTTAAAACATTTACTCCCTTGTTTTAGGTATAATTCATCCGCCCTGTATAAAATATACCAAATGCAAAGCGCCACCAAAAAAAAATGAAACTCAAAAAAGCAACCCAACCATTCCTCTTAAAGCTCCTCTTCGTTATTTTTTTAGCCGTTGGGTGCATATCAATTTTCTTTTCAGCCAACGCCAACACGCCATTTGAATCCAAACGCACACAACTCGCACTTCCAGAACTCACTAAGCCCAGTGAAGAAGCCAACACATCTACGCCTAGCAGTGAAACATGGCAAGAGCATATTGTAAAAATCCGTAAAAATGGTTCTTTAGGTGCGGCCTTAGACCGATTAAAAATTTCACCTGCGGTCACCCATGCCATTGGGCGCTTAAAAAACGGTCATCTTTTAACCAACCTTCGCTCAGGTGATGAGCTGCGGGTTTGGGTTGATAAACATCATAAACTGCAAAAAATTCTCTATCCAAAATCACAAATTCTCTCGTATGAACTGATTAAAACAGAGAGTGGTTATCGCCTACATGAAAGAAAAGAATCGTTTGAAATACGCACAGAAACGGCATCGGGAACCATTAAAAACTCTTTTTATCTTTCCGTTAAAAAAGCAGGACTTAGCGCTCGTAGCATTATGGGTCTATCCGATATGTTTGCTTGGGACGTGGATTTCTCTCGTGAGTTACAAGCAGGCGATACCTTTAAAGTCATCTATGAAACCAAATACTTAAAAGGTCAATACATTGGGGATGGCGACATTTTAGCGGCTGAAATCACCAGTAACAGCCAAAAACAGACTCACTCTGCGTTTATTGCTCGTGAAAATGATAACGTCATTGGCTATTACGATAAAGATGGAAAAAACCTTAAAAAAGCATTTTTGCGTAGCCCTGTTGATTATGTTCGGATTACCTCAAAATACAACCCAAAACGCTTTCATCCCATCTTAAAAAGAACCCGCCCTCACCGAGGAGTGGATTATGGAGGGCCTCAAGGCACGCCCATTCGCACCACTGGAAATGGAAAAATAATCTTCCGCGGTACGGGCAAAGGCTATGGTCGCTACATCAAAATAAAACACGCTGGAAAATACACCACTCTATACGCTCACCTCTCTAAATTTGGTAAATTTAAAAAAGGCAGTCACGTCAAGCAAGGAGATGTTATTGGTTATATGGGCAAAACAGGCATGGTCACAGGCGTGCACTTACACTACGAGTTTCGGGTAAAAAATAAACACGTTGATCCATTAAAGGTCAAATTTCCAGACGCAAAGCGCTTAGCAAAAAAATACCGTACGGAGTTCAAAAAAAGTTCAGCGTTCTTGCTAACACAACTTGATCGCCTAGACAGTCGCACCAGCATTGTTCGACGTTTTGAATAAATGAAACACGCTACTCCCCGCCCTCACTACTTCATCGGACTCATGTCTGGAACCAGTGCAGATGGAGTGGATACCGCACTCGTTGAATTTAAGGGGGGGGAAGTTTTATTACACGATTTTATCAGCCCAGAACTCCCCTCCTCTTTAAAACAACAACTCATTCAATTAAATCAAACCACCACCCTTTCACTTGAGCAACTGGCACAACTCTCCTTTGATTTAGCGCAACAATTTAGTCAAGCTACACAACAACTGCTCACACAAAACAAACTGCAAGCCAAAGACATCACCGCCATTGGCAGTCATGGGCAAACCATTTATCACGCCCCACATATACCCATGACATTGCAAATTGGACACCCTGCCTTTATTGCCAAAACCACACAAATACCCACCGTAGCGGATTTTAGAGTAGACGACATGGCACTCTCTGGGCAAGGCGCACCATTCGCCCCCGCGTTTCATCAAGTTATTTTTCAGAGCGATACGCCCTGCTTTGTCGTCAATATCGGCGGCATTGCCAACCTAAGCTACCTACCCGCTCAATGCGAGAGGGGGGGGAAGAATTCCATTTCGCAAGGTTACGATACAGGGCCGGGCAATGCGCTCATGGATGAGGTATGTCAACAACACTTTAACGTCCCTTTTGATGACGCTGGTAAACTGGCAAAACAGGGGACGCCCAATCAAGCCCTATTAAATCAACTGTTGTCACACCCCTATTTTGCCTTAGCGCATCCTAAAAGTACGGGACGGGAGACGTTTAATCTCAACTGGTTAAATGAACAAATAGCGCTCGTTGTAAACCATTCAGCAGACAAATTACCCCTCTACCCACTCGATATTATCAGCACACTCAATCGCTTTACCGCCATCACCATTGCCAATGAAATACACCGAGTGATGCAACAACCCAACCTAAGCCAATCCACTCAAACGCCCGTATGGATTGTCGGCGGTGGTGCATTCAATCCACACCTCATTCAATCCATTCAACAGCACCTGCCCTCCTGCAACGTCCAAAGCTCAGCGGCGAAAGGTATTAACCCCAATGCCATTGAAGCCATGATGTGCGCTTGGCTGGCCAAGCAACGTATTGAAGCCCTAACCGTTCCACTCGTACACGTTACAGGGGCGCAAAGAGATGCAGTACTCGGCGGGCTTTGGCATCCCTAGGAGCCTGTCCGAGAAACCTATGTTGGTTATTTTTGGCATTAAAAAATGAGTATTAGTCACGATGGTAATCAAGAAGTTAATCCATTTTTCATATACAAGAACGGATAAATGAATACTGATTTATTGAGTCAAACAGCCGCGTCTTATCCTTGGTTTTCTGTACTGTCACCTTGGTTCAACAGTACGTTAATTATCGATATTGTCCAGCAGATGGCGATACTGTTCGTTATTGTCTTTTTATTCAGTCGTTCAACCGCCTTTGAATTATTGGTCAAAAACTCACTTAGAACACGTGACTGGCTGTTGCTCTTTCTCATTTTTTTTGCTATTTCAGCAGCAGGCTCAGTATTAGCGACCAATGTTTTATTAACGCCTGAAGGAAATGACTGGACACAGGTTGACACTCGCTCCATCGGTGCTGTCTTAGCTGGTTTTCTTGGCGGCCCTTGGCTTGGCGCCACCGTCGGGTTTACCGCAGGGCTTTATCGCTGGAGCTTGGGCGGCCCCACTGCGCTGGCTGGTTTCATAGGCACGACCCTGGCAGGGCTTATAGCGGGTCTAGTTTATCTATTTATTCTAAGAAAAAACCAAAAGAGACGCTTTGGCTGGAAAACAGCAGTGGCCACTGCTTGCGTCGCAGAATTAGTCATGAAAGGGCTGGTGTTGCTTACCGTCCAGCCCTTTGATAAAGCGCTGGCACTGATTCAAATCACCACCCTTCCCAGTTTAATTGGAAACAGCATCGGTGCCGCCCTATTCGTTACCATTTTGAATGACCGTGAACGCCTTGGTATTTCATATACCACCAGCACATTACATATGGCCAAGCGTTTGGTTGATGTTCTAAAACACGGTTTTAACAAAAAATCTGCCTCAAAAATCGTCAATATTATCGGTGCAGAAACGCGAATTTCGACCGTCGCCATTACAGACCGACATAGCAAAATCATGGCAGTCACCCAATCTAACCATCACCATGTTGGTGACACCATTATTCCTGAGCAGATTCAGGAAGCCATTGACCAGCAACAAGCGATATTTATGGATGGTCACCAAACTACACAAACGTCAAATATACATACTGCACTCATTACCCCCCTTATCGTAGATGGCAATGTACTGGGTGTTTTGCTGTTGTTTGAGCCAAAGCGGCGATTTTTTCCCAAACTGAATCAAGCGATGGGAGAAGGCGTTGCCAATCTTCTGTCGGAACAAATGCGGCTCTCCCTATACCAAGAGCAACTAACCAGTGCCGAGCACAAACTTCTAGTAGCCCAGATTAATCCACACTTTCTATCCAACGCATTGAATACTATTTCATCCATGGTTCGGACGGATAAAGATCAATCTAGGCAGCTACTGGCCAAGCTGGCTTTTCTGATGCGCAAGAGCATCAAACAAGGAAACGAGATCAGCACATTGGAGCAGGAATTGGCTCATATGGATGCCTATCTCAGCATCGACCTAGCGCGATATGGCAGCAAACTCACGATTGAAAAAAACATTGATCCAAAACTAATGAATGCACTGCTTCCCAGCTTTATCCTCCAGCCCTTGGTGGAAAATGCTGTCAAACATGGTATATCCCACTTATTGATTCCAGGCACGATCCATATCCGTGCTTGGCAGCCCAAAAACAAACAACTTCAAATTGATATCAAGGACAGCGCAGGACAATATCAACCCACATCAATTGCAAGCAAACGTATTGGAATGAATAATGTTGATGAGCGAATTAAGGCGATGTTTGGCCAGCAATACGGATTAAGTGTAGATTGCTCACCAAATGAACATACCACCGTTACGATAACCATTCCCTTTAGGAGGCAGTTATGACAATCAACGTCATTTTGATTGATGATGAACCACTGGCACAGGATGAATTGGCCTGCCTGCTGGAAGAACACGATAATTTTCAGGTCGTTGCCCGATGTGAAGATGTTTTTTCTGGTCTTCGAAAAATTCGCGAGCACAAACCCGATGTTATTTTTTTGGATATCATCATGCCTGGGCAAGATGGATTTACCTTGCTAGACTATATGGCTCCGGAAGAATACCACCCAAACGTCGTTATTGTCACAGGAGGAGAGAGCGATTTCGCTGTACGTGCCTATGCCGAAGGCGTGCTGGATTATCTACAAAAACCGGTCGAAAAAGATCGTTTTGATAAAGCCATTGAACGAATCAGAAATCAGGTATCCAATCCAAATTCAGAGACACTCCCTTACCCAAATCGAATGCTCGAAATCATTCCCTGTATTTTTAGCCACCGAATAAAATTTATCAAGCCAGAAGAAATCGAGTACGTGCGATCTGATTTACGCGGTATCTATGTTATATGTGCCGACAGTGAATACTATACCGACCTGACACTGGCCGCACTGGAAAGCAAAACAACACTCTTCCGTTGCCACCGTCAAAACCTAATCAACATTATCTGGATCGATGAATTAATCCCACTGGAAAATGGGCTGGCTGAAATAAAAACCAAATCAGGGCACATCGTCCCTGTCAGTCGGCACTATCTCAAACAGTTAAAAACCCATCTTGGGATGTGAATTTCACTCATCCCCATAACCTAAAATAGGGATGTCTACCGCAATATAGACTCCCTCTCAGAAGCATTAAAACCAAAATACCACTCACTTTATCAAACAAACCACTTGCCCCGTCTATTTGTCCACTCAGCTATTTTATACTTTTAGACCAATTGAAAGCCTTATAAACTCGATCGTGATAACAAATTACAACAACATTATTTAAAAAATAATAAAGGTGATTAATATGGAAGGAATAGTAGCTTTATGGGTAATCGTCATTTTGATTCTGGTTTTTATAATCAAAGAAATCAGGCTAGGATTATTCTCTAAATGCCCTAAGTGCAAACAAACAGGGGCTAGCCGAAAAAAAATAAACAGTAGTGAAAACAGGTATAAGGTATTTCTTCAATGTAACACTTGTGGACATTCTTATAATGTTTCCTATAAAATCAAAAGTGGTGGTGGTAGTGGCGGCGATAGTGGCGGAGGCGGAGAATGACATGTATTTATGCCTGCTACCATGCAAGTTGATGTTGAAGCTGACGGATTTGGGTAACCTACGCAAGCAGTCTTTGGCGAGTTTAGAAAGCTTGGGAGTATAAAGAGCACTCGGTGCGTTAAGGCTAAATTTTAGATTCAAAAAGCCCAAGACTTTCAAAGTTTTGGGCTTTTTGAACGATTTAGAAACAATCCATTAAAAAAACTAAATGCCATCGCCTCTTTTTTCAACAGGCAAATAGCATAAACTACCTGACCCTTTGTAAATTTGAGTGGGTCTAAAAATCTTATTGTCTTGTAACTGCTCACGCCAATGCGCCATCCAACCTGCGGAACGTGCCACCGCGAAAATAGGCGTAAAAATACCCACATCAAAACCCATCTCTTTATACAAAATGCCTGAATAAAAATCGACATTAGGATAAACGCCTTTGTGTCCAAGCAACTCTTCACACACTTTTTCCACTTCCAATGCCGTTTGAAAAATAACACTTAACTCTTCCGACTTCTCTTTCAACAACTCAGATGAGAGTTTTTGCAAAATCGTGGCACGTGGGTCTTTGGTTTTATACTCACGATGTCCCATGCCCCAAATCACTTTTTTATTCGCTAAACGATCTTCAATATAAGCTCTAGCATTCTCAGGAGAGCCAATTTTTTCAAGCATCTCAATCACTTTCTGATTAGCTCCACCGTGCAATGGCCCTGATAGTGAAGCGATAGCCGAAGAAATAACAGCACAAGGGTTTGCCAAAGTAGACCCCGTCACCATCGTGGTAAAGGTTGAGGCATTAATGGTGTGCTCGGCGTGCAAAATTAAAATGGCATCCAATAATCGTGCCCAATTCGCATCAGGCTCTTCGCCCGTCACCATATACAAAAAATTCTCTGCATAAGTTAAATCTTTACGTGGTTCAATGGGGTCATACCCATTACGCATGTGCTCCCACATGGCCACCAGCGTTCCCATGTGCGCGATGATTTTAACGGTTACATCGTTAATGTAACCTTCATTCTCCGTACCACCCTTCATGTACTCGGTGCTTGGGTAAAAGCTGGCCAAACTCGCCACCACCACCTGCAACATGTGCATTGGATGCGTGGTGAAAGGTAAGTTTTTCATGATTTCACGAATATTGTACTTAACCCGTCGATTCTCTCTTAACTGAGTATCAAAACGCGCTAACTCTTCCGCCGTTGGTAAATCACCAAACAGTAACAATAACGTGGTCTCTTCAAACGAAGAGAATTCAGCTAACTCTTGAATATCATAACCACGATACGACAGAATGCCTTTTTGACCATCAATACAAGATATCTTTGATTCCGTTACCGGAATCCCTGCTAAACCGGGAATATATTCCATTATCATTGTCCTATTTAACTTATTTTTTTGCTCTGATGCCTTTACTAAGAGACTGTCCGAGAAAAAAAGGAGGGGGGGATCTTACAAGAAAGACAGTATAACAAAAACGCTGCACCCTTCTCAAAATAGCAATCAAAAACTTTCATCCTGATTAAATCAGCTTGAAAGTTTCTGTATCTCAGGTGTTTTTGAGAGCTTATCAATGACCTCTTCTAACTCGGTTGCAAAATTTGCTTCCGTTGCGACTTCCCCTATAGAGCGAATTAAATCATCATAAAACTCAGCATCGCCAGTGAGCCTATGCCAGAAGTCTTGACCAATCATAACGGGGTAGTGATATTGTTTGGTTATTCTTTGATAATGTTGGCTTATCTCGTGCTGTTCTCCATAGATTATGCCAACGATCATGTCTTCATGAGGGATTTTTACCCTATTCGTTCTGCCTAAATTTATAACACTTTTAAAATGCCCTGCAATCGTTTCTACATCATCTTTATTTATTGTGTTTGGCCCAGATTTTAATTGACAGTATTTTTTATCTCCATCAATTTTATCTATAAATTCAATATCAATTCCAGACGTTGTGCTACCAAATGATGAGAGCACTTGGCTGGTAAACTGCTGAATATTTGTTCCAAACGAAGTGGTAATTGATGTCCCTAAAACTCGTGGGTAGATAAGCGCCTTAGCAATGCTTTTGGGATCGGAGTTACCCGTTAAAAAATTGGATAAATAAACGGCTAAAAACGGATTTATAGTCAGTTTTTTGGGGTCCTCTAAAATCAAAGAATTTTTAATATGATTTTTAGAAATACTTTCTCTGAACCAATCTTTAGAAAGGGCTAATAATTTATTTTTTTCTTCTGCATTCATTCTTAACTACCTTAATGACTTATGATAAAATTCGTAACCATGACTAACCCTGAGTAATCTTGGCGTGAAAAACTACTATACAATAAGTGAAACAGCTGAATTATTGTCTATTTCGAAAGAGACTTTAAGGCGCTGGGATCAAATATGCAACTTATATCATTTTCAATGATCTA
>UOFB01000027.1_pt1 | contig 16648 bp, 17 predicted proteins | sample 1988871 | NCBI WGS metagenome assembly UOFB01 (sample SAMEA4712195, study PRJEB27164) | hydrothermal vent metagenome | biome: marine basaltic hydrothermal vent biome; feature: marine hydrothermal vent; material: mineral | place: Pacific Ocean | collected 2011-06-14/2011-07-23 | depth 1719 m | reverse complement strand
ACAAGATCATTTAAGACAGCCCCGTCACGCAAATGTAAATGCCAATCGTCTGGGCGGGTAATGGTAAGTGTTTTCATGGTCAACTATTTTTAATGAGTTAAAAGTGTTTGTATTATGCCATCTTTCAAATCCATTGTAACGACTCAACGTAAACCCGAATCCCCAGATAGCCGATAGCTTAGCGTTACATTGTTATATTGGGGTTGAGTATTACAGCGAATTATATCGGACTTGATCCGATAATCGATCTCTTTTCTAAAAGCCTATCAACTTAAGTGGTTATAGGGTATATTTACGGTCAGACAGGTAATTACGCCTTATTCTAATTAACGCACTGTGTTGATATTTAAATAGGAGAAACAATGAAAAATCATATACCAGTTTTATTTTCAGTGGGACTTACGATTGTTCTGGCGGGATGTAGTTCATCAAAAGATGCGAGCAAGGATAACTTCAAGAAAGTCATCAATGAGTATCTTGATAGAAACTGTATTATGATTTCGACTCATAACAATAAATTTCCAGCTACCATAAATTTAGATAACGTATGGATGGCAGATAAAATCGAACAATATAATGCCTTGGCAAGCATAGGCATGTTTGAGGTCAAGGATGGTAGCGCTCAGAAGAATAAAAGTGCGTTCAGTACTGAAAAGATTACAGTTCCGACAAAAATTTACTCCCTATCGGAGAAAGGCAAAGACGCTTTTACGAAAAATACTCTTGGTACAAATCAAGGCTTCTGTGTTGCGACGTACAAAGTAAATGAAGTCAACAGCTTTTCTGAACCATCCCAAGCCATAGGGTACATAATATCAAATGTCAATTTTACCGCTTCCCCCCAAAAAATTAAAGACTGGGCAACTAACGGAGATATTATAAAAGCTTTTCCTCGATTAGCTAAAAGACTTGAAGAAAATCAGGAAAAGTCTGCCACCCTGTTTCTTATGAATGATGGCTGGATGCATGAGAAGGAAATGAAGAAGTGATATGCTAACCTAACTCCAAATCCTACATAGAAATTTATCAGGCTCTTTTGAAAAAGCAGTTAAAATTAAAAAAATGGTAGAATAAAATCAATCTTGAATTCGGATCATAAGTTCAAATTACCGCATTTTCAATGCGTTGCAATTATCATGTTGAGCTTGGTCTAAAATAAGGCTTAAAATTGCATTAAGCTGACTGTAATAAGCGTTAGCTTTTACTCTTTCTAAATATCATAACGGCTGTTATGCTTTTGTTTCTTATTTTCAGCTTAACAATTGAAGGCAGAATACAATAAATGGTTATTCATTTTATTACCGTAGGGCAAAAAATGCCCAAATGGGTACAAGAAGGTTATGCTGAATACGCCAAACGCTTGCCTAAATCGTGTGCACTTAAACTGATTGAATTGCCGATGGCTACACGGGGTAAAAATAATTCGGTTGAAAGCCTAAAATCCGAAGAGGCCAAGCGAATTTTAGCGGCGATTCCTAAAGGTACAAGGTTGGTTGTGTTGGATGAACATGGACAGCAAGTTACCACTAAAGGTCTGGCCGACAAATTAGAAGACTGGTTGGGTGGTGGTCAAGATATTGCCTTGATTGTCGGTGGGCCAGATGGGTTAGATAAAGACATTATTCAAAAAGCGCAATGGAAGTGGGGGTTGTCAAACCTTACGTTGCCTCATCCGATGGTGCGGATACTGGTTGCTGAACAGGTCTATCGAGCGTGGTCTGTGCTCCAAAACCACCCTTATCACCGTGAATGAAAAAAGGCCTTTTTATTTGAAACTTATCTGAAATTAGGGTAAAAAAATGGCCGTAAAACGGCCATAATGATTTGCTTAGGAGAGCAAAGATTAATTGAGTAATTGTAATACTGTCGCTTTGGATTGATTACCTTGAGACTGCATGGCAATGGCGCTTTCATTTAAAATATTTTGTCGAGATTGTTCCGCGATGGCTTTGGCAAAATCGGTGTCGCTGATTTGGCTTTTAGTGGCATAGCTGGCAATATTTTGGTTTTGTAGGTTATCAATGCTACTGATTAGACTGTTTTGTTGTGCACCAAATTCGGCACGAGAAGTACCTAGCTGTTCAATGGCGGAGGCAACGCCCGCCAGTGCTGTTGATGCGTTGACGGGATCAGCAATACTTAACCCCGTAATGCTTAATGCATCGGTGGTTAAGGTGGGCAACGTTAGTGTGCTATTGCTTTCAGAGCCTAAGGCTATGTTGACGGAACTCATATCGCCATTTAATAAGGTTTGTCCGTTAAAACGCGTGGATTCAACAATTTGATTAATCGTTTGCAGACTTTGCTGAAACTCATTGTTTAGCACGCCTCGTTGTGAGGTATTTAGAGTGCCGTTTATTGCTTGAAGACTGAGTTCGCTCATTCGTTGTAATGATTGGGTCACCATATCACTGGCACCGTCGGCAGTTTGCAACATCGAAACGCCATCATTGGCATTACGAACCCCCATGTCTTGAGCATTAAGTTGTGCACTGAGGGCGTTGATAATAGCCTGTCCAGAAGGATCGTCTGCTGTACTGTTGATTCGTTGGCCACTGGCCATACTTTGATTGACAGAGGTTAAACTAGAGGTTTGCTGATTGTTAACGCTAAGATTATTTGCATTGATATTCATGTTCATATCTCCTTAAAAGCGTATTTTAATATTAATTCTACGCTTAATGGCTTGTAAAAGAAAGCCCTGATTTTTTATCTGGGTATTCAGGTTTAAGTCCGCAACTCTGCAGGAATTGTTTTTGCCAGTATTTGAGCCATTTCTTTGTAGAGTTTTGGGTTTGCGGTGAGGATGTTGCCGCTGGTGAGATAATTTTCCCCCCCCCTAAAATCCGTTGCCAGTCCACCTGCTTCTTGTACCAATAATGCGCCTGCTGCGATGTCCCAAGGTTTTAAGTTAAACTCCCAATAGCCATCCACGCGGCCACACGCCACGTAAGCTAAATCAAGAGCGGCAGAACCCGCACGACGAACGCCTGCGGTTGAGGTCATAAAGGTTTTTAGACTGGCCATATAACTGTCTAGGTAGCTGAAATCATGATACGGAAACCCCGTTGCAAGTAGAGCATTATCAAGCGTTTTTTGTTGGCTAATGCGAATGCGTTGATTGTTTAAAAATGCACCGCGTCCACGGCTGGCGGTAAACATTTCGTCGCGTATCGGGTCAAATATAATGGCGTGGACAAGTTTGCCTTTTTCTTTAACGGCGATGGAGACGCAAAATTGTGGAAACTGGTGTAGAAAGTTGGTTGTACCATCCAGAGGGTCTATAATCCACTCTATATCCGACAGGCCGTACTTGTTTTTTTTGGCTTTTTGTTGACCACTCTCTTCTGCTAAGATAGCGTGCTCTGGATAGTATTTTTTAATGGTTTTAATAATAGTATTTTCGGCTTCTTTATCAACTTCACTAACATAGTCGTTTTTGCCTTTGTGCTCGATGTTTAATTGGTCGATTCGTGCGTAATGGTGCATAATGTTGCCGCCTGCGGCACGCGCGGCCATGGTGGCGATGTTAAGAAGTGGGTGCATGAATACGTTCCTTGAATTTGAATGGTTACGAATTTTAAAAATTGGTAAGATTATAACGGAAAGAGAGCATGATTGAAGATTACAGTTTAAATTCTGGATTAGCAAAGATTCGAGTGGTGTTGGTAGAGACCTCTCATCCAGGAAATATTGGTGCCGTGGCTCGGGCGATGAAAAATATGGGACTCAGTCAATTAGTGTTAGTGAACCCTAAAGAGTTTCCAAGCCAGGTTGCTTCGGCCAGAGCCTCTAGTGCGTGTGATATTTTGAATGATGCTAAGGTTGTGGCAACATTGGATGAAGCGTTGGTGGGGACTAAATTGGTGTTTGGTGCAAGTGCCCGTTTAAGAAAGGTTTCTTGGCCTCAGTTGGATGTGCGTGAGACGGCTCAATTAGCATTAGAAACCACAGACGAGGGCGAAGCCGCATTGGTATTTGGTCGGGAAGATTCGGGCTTGAGTAACTTAGAGATGGATAAATGTCATTATTTAAGCCACATTCCCTCTAATCCAACTTATTGTTCTTTAAACATCAGTGCCGCGGTTCAGGTATTCGCTTATGAGTGCTTGATGGCCTCTAATGTTCGTTCGGTACACGTTAAAAATGATCGTGCAAAATTGGCAAATACAGAGCAGTTAGAAGGCTTTTATGAACACTTGTTTCAAGCACTGCAAGACATTGATTTTTTAGACCCCGATAAGAATGCACGATTTATGCGTCGGATGCGTCGTTTATACAATCGTGCGCAATTAGATGTGAAAGAGATTGATATTTTAAGAGGCATTTTGTCCGCGTCACAACGAAAGGCATTAAAACCAGGAAAAGAAGAAGATGTTTAAGCGATTAAAATCCGATATTCGCAGTGTATTTGAACGAGATCCTGCGGCGCGTAATACCTTTGAAGTCATTACTACTTACCCAGGACTGCACGCTATTTTATGGTATCGGTTGGCACACTGGTTATGGAATATTGGATTAAAATGGTTGGCACGTTTTATGTCAACCATAGCACGTTGGTTGACAGGGATAGAAATTCATCCAGCCGCTCAAATTGGCGAACGGTTTTTTATCGACCACGGCATGGGCGTAGTGATTGGTGAAACCGCAGAAATTGGTGATGATTGTACACTGTACCATGGGGTTACGTTGGGCGGAACCTCTTGGCAAAAAGGCAAACGTCATCCAACACTGGGTAATGGCGTGGTCGTGGGTGCAGGTGCAAAAGTGTTAGGACCCATTGAAATTGGAGACAACGCCCGAATTGGCTCAAATGCCGTCGTAGTCAAACCCGTTTCGGCGGGCAAAACCGTGGTAGGCATTCCTGGTCGAGAAGTCGATCAACAAAATAAAGATTTAGACGTTCGTCGTGCCAAAATGGCTGAAAAAATGGGCTTTGATGCCTACGGTGTGGGTCAAGAGATGGCGGATCCGGTAGAAAAAGCCATTTACAGCTTGCTGGATCATATTCAGGTACAAGATGAAAAAATGGATGCGATGGCAAAAGAGCTTGCGAAGCTCGGCGGGGAATTAATTGATACCAAACTGCCAGAGTTGGATGGTGCTGTTTTAGAGCCAAGCGATCCCGTTCAGGCGGCGCATTTAAAAGAGAAAGGTGGCGATTAAGGTTTTCACTCTCGGACAGTTTTAGAGCTTTCTTCGTAATAACCGAGGGTGCTGGGCTAGTTTTTAGAGAGCGTTTTTTCTAAGGGTTGACGTAAATGTTCGATGTTTTCGGGGGCACGTACGGTGCTTGAGTGCGTTGCATCGTCTAATAAGAAAACCACTGCGCCACTGGAGACACCATAATGTTTTGCAAAATTCCGTCCATCGGGTAATCCCATGCTGGCGACTAAAAACTCGACTTGATCGCCGTACTCATCCCGTAACGGGTTGAGCAATTTCATCACAGTCATGCCGCCAGAGGTATTGACATCATAAATCAGCACCACAGCAGGTTTGCCAGCACCAATACGATTTAAATCGGTTGGATAAGGACTTTGTGGCAGTTGTGTCCAAATTAAAACGGCCGATACACTTAGAACGACGAAATAGATTAATCCTTTTTTCCAACGCGCAAATGGTGGTTTTGAGGCAGTGGTTGTCATGTGAGTTTCCTTGGTTTTTGTGCAAAGCAATATGCTCTACATTTTAACTGTTTTTTTTCAGTAGGTTATGTACTTTTTATAGTTTTAGTTTTACAGTTTTAGTTGTTTAAAAATCACTTCAGGAATATTACGAATAATAAACATGATGCCTACCCAGAAAAAAGGAGTGTAAAGTGTTGCATTACGTTTTTTCTCAATGGCTTTTACAATGCTTTGGGCGATTTGTTCGGGTTTGGCCCATAGAGCGCCTTTTTTGAATTCAGCGGTCATAGGGGTATCAACAAAGCCAGGTTTGATGTCAATTACTTGTACATTGTGACTATTTAACCGGTTACGTAACCCTTGTAAAAAAATGGATACCATGCCTTTGGCAGCACCATACACGTAGTTGGATTGGCGACCTCGTTCACCTGCCACACTGGTGATGACAGCAATGCATCCTTGTTGTTGTTGTTCAAAGCGATTGGCTAAAAGTGTCAGTAGTGATACGGTACTGATGGCATTGGTGCTGAGTTCGGTCATGGTCAAATACACTTCTTTTTCACAGGCAGACTGATTGGGCAGTGTACCGTGTGCAATTAAGACGACATCAACGGTTTGAAAGGTCTCAAATATTTGTTTAATGAGGGCTTCGTGAGTTTCAAACTGATTCACGTCTAAAATAGCGGTATGCACCTTGTTTGCCCCTCTTACGCGAGCATCGGCTGCGATGGTATCAAGTTGTGCTTGATTACGCCCCAATAAATACACGTTATGATTTGATTCTGAATAACATTGAAGTGTGGCTTGTGCAATGGCAGAGGTTGCGCCAATGATTACGATGTTTTTGGTCATGAGGTTTCCTGTATTGAGAGGGAAGGTAAGTGCAATGTCGTGACAATAATGCAGTGATAAAAGCGTAATTAAAAGGTCTTTCAGAGGCAATAAATAATAAATGTTTTTACATCAATAATCAATTTTACGAATTTTTAGATAAAAATACATTTACGTTTGCAAAGGAAACACCACCGCATGATCCATTTCGAGTTTTACGCCTATTTTGGAGCCAATTTCGTGGTTATGATGCGATTGGCTCATGCATAAAACCCGTTCGCCGTTGTTGAGTTTTAAGGTAAATAGAAAGTGTGAACCTCTAAAGACACGATTAACCACTTCCAGTTTCCAGCCGCTGTTGTCATCGTGAATAATGTCGTCTGGACGAACTAAGACGGAGACTTCTTCATTGGGGTTAAAGCAGTTGCATACGTTGGCGTTTAAAATTCCCAGCTCGGTATGCACTTGAGAGCAACTGTATACCGTTCCTTTAATCAACACCCCTTGTCCAATAAAGTCGGCTACAAACGGGTGGTTGGGTTTGTGGTAGAGGTTGTAGGCGGTGTCCCATTGCAGCAGTTTGCCTTGTTTCATAATGCCCATCGAATCGGCAATGGCAAAGGCTTCGCTTTGGCTGTGGGTCACCATTAAGGCGGTAATGCCTTCGGCTTTTAAAATACAGCGCACTTGTTGAGCCAGCGTTTCTCGTAACTCCACATCCAAGCCCGAAAAGGGTTCGTCCATTAATAGTATTTGAGGCTTGGCCGCCAATGCACGGGCAAGTGCTACGCGCTGTTGTTGACCGCCTGAAAGTTCATGCGGATAGCGTTTTTCTTTGCCCGCCAAACCAATCAGGTCAAGCAGGGTGGCAATGCGTTCTTGCTGTTGTTTGGGGGGGTAATTTTCAATACCAAAGCGAATGTTATCGGCAATGCTCATGTGTGGAAAGAGGGCGTAATCTTGAAAAACCATGCCTACTTTGCGAGATTCGGTGGCTAAGTGCGTGTTTTCAGAAGAGACCAGTTGGTCGCCCAAAAAAATTTCCCCCCCCCTTATTGGATGCAACCCGGCAATGTTGCGCAACAGAGTGGTTTTTCCACAGCCACTGGGGCCGAGTAAGCAGCCAATTTCGCCCTCTTTTAAGTGCAAAGAGATACCGTTTAAAATATCGGTCTTTTGATGGGCACTGTGAATGGCTTTGATAATCAGTTCAGGCATGACGTTTTCCAATCATTTTACTTAAAATAATAACGGGAATCAGTCCCGTCATTACAATTAACAGGGCGGGTAATCCCGCATCGGCTAAGCGTTCATCGGCGGCCATTTCATAAGCTCTAACCGCGAGTGTATTAAAATTAAACGGTCTTAAAATCAAGGTGGTTGGCAACTCTTTTAACACCTCAACAAACACTAAAAGAAACGCGGTAACCAAGCTACTACTGAGTAGGGGAATGTGTATGCGCTTTAAAATGGTCCAGTGGTTGGCGCCCAGTGTTTTGGCCGACTCATCCATGCTGGGTTTGATTTGCGATAACCCTGACTGAATGCTTTGCAACGCCACCGATAAAAAGCGAAAACAGTAGGCAAACACCAACGCAAATAACGTGCCTGAAAGCAACAATCCCGTTGAGATATCTAAGTGTTCTCGCGCCCAACTGTCAAGGGTATTATCAAACCATGCTAAGGGAATAATGACCGCCACAGCAATCACCGTGCCTGGTATGGCATAACCTAATCCTGCGATGCGTACCGACTGGTCGATGATGGGGGTGTTGTGAAGTCGTTTAAGGTATAAAAACAGCAACGCAATCGACACCGTTACAAGTGCGGTGATAAACGCCAAGCTAAAACTGTTCCAAACCAGCGTGATAAATTCGGCATTAAGTGCGGTGCTAGCCACATTGATGGACCAATCCAGCAGTTGTAAGGCTGGCAAAATAAACCCAAAAACAATCGGCAATAAACAGAGGCTAAAAGCCGCAAGGGCGTGCTTGCCTTTGAGCTTGGGTAACACTTGGTTTAACGGTTGCGCATTGCCCGTAAAATACTTGGCTTGTTTGCGAGACCACACCTCAATCACCATCAACGCCACCACAAACAGAAGTAATAAAATAGAGAGTTGCGCCGCCGTGGTGGTGTCACCAAACCCAGACCAAGTGCGGTAAATACCCGTGGTAAAGGTGGGTACACCAAAATGTTGTACTGTGCCAAAGTCGGCAAGGGTTTCCATTAAAGCCAAGGTTAAGCCAGCAATAATGGCGGGGCGGGCAATGGGCAAAGCCACTTTAAAAAAGGTTTTATAAGGGCCTGCTCCCAAGGTGCGACTGGCGTGCATAACGCTTTGGCTCTGATTGGCAAACGAGGTGCGAGCCAATAAGTACACGTAAGGGTACAGCACCAAAGAAAACATCACGATTGCGCCGCCTAACGAACGCACTTCTGGAAACCACAGGTTAACCGTTTGGGTGTCAAAGACTGTTCTTAATGCGGTTTGTACAGGCCCTTCAAATTCTAATAGCCCTGTGTACGTGTAGGCAATAATATAGGCTGGCATCGCCATGGGCAATAACAGCGCCCAGTGTAAAACTGATTTACCAACAAACCGATACTGGCTAATGACCCACGCCGTGGGAACGCCTAATAATAACGTCCCAATCGTGACCCCCAGCATCAACCACAGTGAGTTAATGATGTATTCGGGTAGTAGCGTATCGGCAAGGTGTGTCCAATTATCATTGGTGGGTTCAAACATAAAACTGACCAGAACCCAAAGGGGAACGGTCAGTAAAAGTGCAAAAACAAGGGTCAGGATCGACCAGCGATTAAGGTGTTTTCTCATGATGCGTGTTGCATTATCGCCAACCAGCCCGATCCATAATGCGAATGGCTTTAGAGTTCAGTTTGCCTAATTGGGTTAAATTAAGGCCATCAGAGTGAAACGTTCCCCAGCTTTTTAAGGTCTCGCTCCAGTCGGCATCTGCAATAACGGGGTATTCATTATTGGCTTCTGCGTACCAGTTTTGTGCGTCTTTAGAGAGTAAAAATTCAATTAACTGAATGGCGTTGTCTTTGTTTTTAGCCGCCTTGGTGACTGCAATACCACTGACATTAATGTGCGTGCCACGATCCGACTGGTTTGGCCAAAATACCGCTACCTCCTGTGCCGTTTTTACCTGTTTAGGGTCATTACTGTTAAGCATTTGCCCCAGGTAATATGTGTTTACAACCGCAATATCACACTGACCCGCCGCCACCGCTTTAATTTGATCTCGGTCACCGCCTTTGGGCTTACGCGCCATGTTTTTAACTAAGCCGTTCGCCCACGCTTCCGTGGCTTTTTCGCCTTTGTGCGCAATCATCGACGCAACAAGCGACTGGTTATAAATATTATTGGACGAGCGAATGCAAATGCGTTTTTTCCATTTTGGGTTGGCCAAATCTTCATAAGTACTGAGTTCAGATGGATTCACACGGTCTTTGGCATACACAATCATACGCGCACGAGTGGTTAAACCAATCCAGTAACCATCGGCATCTCTTAAATGTTCAGGCACTAATTTTTTCATGGCATCGTTTAAGCTGGGTTGCAACACATTGGCTTCTTTGGCGCGGTGCAATCGTCCCGCATCGGTGGTAATTAAAATATCCGCAGGGGTATTTCGACCTTCCGACTCCAAACGTTTTAACAAGGCATCCGCTTTACTGGTCACCAAATTGACCTCAATGCCCGTTTGGCGAGTAAAGTCCGTTAAGAGCGGCTTAATTAACTGCTCTTTACGAGCCGAATACACATTCACTTCCCCGTCTGCATACACCGGCACAGCAAAAGCACACACTAAAAGCAACGCGCAACTGTTTATACCGCGACGAATCCAACGGTTTGAATGCTTTGTTAAAGTTATCATCTTCGCATAAATCCTTAAATGAATAGGTGTTATCATTTTAATATAAATGATAAGTGTTATCAATTAGATTTACCTTTTAGATGTTAAGGTAGGAATGTTGCTGGAGGTGTGTAATGGTCTAATAAGCATGAAGTTGAAAAATGTAACTCTCAAAATATTGAACGTAAAAATTTAAATTTAAGAATATGGATTAAGCGGCCAATACGAAAAAAATTGTTTTTCAAAGTCAGAAAAAATGCATGATATCGTTATTGGGTTGCTCATTAACAAAGTCGAATTCGGTGTAGATATCCATGCTTAACAACAAATTCGACCCACTACCATGAGTCTTTGTGTACGAAATAGTGTTGACACTCCAATTCACCAAAATGCATATTTTTATTTGAGGATGTGGGTTCAAAAAAGACTGATTATTGGCCTTGTTTTTGCTAATACAATTTGTTTAATCGGAGGTTTTTTTGTGAAAAATAAAATAGTAGCTCATTTTTGTTTCTCGACTCAGCCTCCCCTTTTTTTCTCAAGAGCAAGGTTTGGATGCAATGATTCCTTATGGTAAACAGGATATTTCTCCCGCGGATATTGAGGCGGTGGTTGAAGTATTAAAATCCGACTATTTAACCCAGGGGGCGCAAGTTCCCCGGTTTGAAGAGACGATTGCCGACTATTGCGGTGCGGAGTTTGCCGTGGCGGTTAACAGCGCCACCTCGGCACTGCACATTGCGTGCTTGGCGCTGGGATTGGGGGAAGGGGATATTTTGTGGACATCGCCCAATACGTTTGTGGCCACCGCCAATTGTGCGCGTTTTTGTGGTGCGAAGGTTGATTTTGTTGACATTAATCCAGACACCTACAATTTGTGTGAAAAGGCGTTAGAAGCCAAGCTGAAGCAAGCCAAACGGAACCATGCCTTGCCCAAGATTGTGGTTCCGGTTCATTTTGCTGGACAAGCCTGCAATATGAAACAAATACATGCGTTGAGTGTGCAGTATGGTTTTAAAGTGATTGAGGATGCGGCCCATGCGATTGGGGGGAAATACTTAGGGCAACCGATAGGGGGGGGTAAATATTCGGACATTACCGTGTTTAGTTTTCATCCCGTTAAGATTGTAACCACAGGAGAGGGCGGGGTGGCCACCACCAATCAGGCCGATTTGGCTGAAAAAATGCAGTTGCTTCGCAGTCATGGGGTAACGCGTCAACCGCACTTAATGACGCAACCGCTGGAAGGGGGGTGGTTTTATCAGCAGGTGGATTTAGGCTTTAATTATCGAATGACCGAAATGCAAGCCGCGTTAGGCATTAGCCAAATGCAACGGCTGGATGCGTTTATTCAACAACGCACCTGTTTTGCGGGGCGTTATGATACGTTATTATCGGATTTACCGTTAGTGCGCCCTTATCAAGACCCTGATACGGCTTCCTCTTTTCATCTTTACCCTATTTTGATTCAAACACAGCAGATACAGCAAAGCCGAATGGAAGTTTTTAATGCGTTACGTACACACGAAATTGGTGTGAATGTACATTACATTCCCGTGCATACGCAACCGTATTATCAAGCGTTGGGCTTTGCTCAAGGGGACTTTCCCCTTGCTGAAGCGTACTACCAACAAACCATTAGCATTCCCGTCTTTCATGCGATGTGCGATGCTGAACAGGCGCAAGTGGTGAAGGTATTGCAAGCGGTGTTGGCATGAAAGGGGGGGGGAGAAAATTATGTGTGATTCCCGCCAGAGGCGGCAGTAAGCGGATTCCGCGTAAAAATATTAAAGATTTTTTGGGCAAACCCATTATCGCGTATTCGATTGAAACGGCGCTTGAAAGCGGATGCTTTGATACCGTGATTGTTTCAACCGATGATGAGGAGATTGCACGCATTGCCAGACAGTATGGTGCAGACGTTCCATTTGTTCGCCCTAAAGCGTTGTCCAATGATTTGGCCGGTACGCTCCCTGTGATGAAACAGGCGATTGAGTGGTTTGAAGCGAAGGGCGAGCAAGTAGATTGGGTGTGCTGTTTGTATGCGACCGCGCCGTTTGTTCAAATCAAACAATTAAGTGCGGCGTTTGAGCAACTGCAACAGACGCAAGCCGATTACTGTTTTACCGTGACCACCTTTGGTACGCCTATCCAGCGTGCGTTTAAAGTGACCGAACAACACCGTTTAGAGATGTTTCACCCTGAAAATTTTCATAAACGATCGCAAGATTTAGAAGAAGCCTATCACGATGCCGGGCAGTTTTATTGGGGAAAACCGGAAGCGTTCAAGAGTGAGCGAGTAATCTATTCTAAATTTTCCTCCCCCTATCGGTTGCCACGTTATTTGGTGCAAGATTTGGATACCGAAGAGGATTGGATTCGAGCCGAGTTAATGTATCAAGCGTTATTAAAAAGCAATGCGTTTTTATGAGGGTTCGATGATGTGTGCGATGAAGGTTGTGATTCGAGTGGATGCCTCTTTGCAGATTGGCACAGGTCATGTGATGCGCTGTTTAACCTTGGCGGAGGCGTTAAAAAAACAGGGGAGGCAGGTTGTGTTTATTTGCCGTGAGCATACTGGACATTTAATGGATGTGATTCAACAAAAAGGATTTGATCTTTATGCTTTGCCTTGTATTGAAATATCTGATGTTGAAAGAAGGGGTATTGAAACAAAACAGGAGGGGAAGACATCGAGAGCAACATGTTATGGCGACTGGTTGGGGGGGACGCAAGAACAAGACAGTCAAGCGTGTTTGTCAATCTTAAATAGAATACAGCCCACGTGGTTGGTTGTGGATCACTACGCGATTGATGAAAACTGGGAGAAATCCTTGCAAGAGACCTATCAGTTTTTAATGGTAGTGGATGATTTGGCCAACCGAAATCATCTGTGCGACCTTTTGTTGGATCAGACTTATGGGCGAAAGTCCGATGAGTATGTGCGACGAGTACCCGAGCATTGTACCTTGCTTTTAGGTGCTCAGAATGCACTGCTTCGGCCTGAGTTTTTACAGTGGCGAGCATGCAGCTTGCAACGTCGTCAATCGCCCGTATTTGAAAAATTGTTGATTACATTGGGCGGGATGGATACGCATAATGTGACAGTGCGGTTGTTGAACGCATTGATACACTGTTCGTTGCCCGCACATCTTGAAATAACCGTAGTGATGGGGGCGAACGCCCCTAATTTACCGCTTGTTTTGGCACGAGCGGAAACCATGCCTTACTCAACCTGTATTAAAGTGGGGGTGACGAATATGGCCGAACTTATGACTGAATCCGATCTGGTGATTTCCGCCGCAGGTGCTACCACCTGGGAGGTCGCTTGTTTGGGTGTGCCATTAATTTTATTACAGCTGGCGGATAATCAAGCGACTATTATGACTAAATTATCGGCTATTCAAGCCGTTTTGGTTTGGGGTATTAAGCAACTGGAGCAAGACGTTCAGATGTTGGAAAAAATTTCCCCCCCCCTATTAAAAAGATTATCGAATATCCTTGCTGATTTGTCCGACGCTAAAGGGGTTGAAAGAGTGGTGAATGCGATGGCTCAAACCCAAAGATTGCCAGTATGAATATTTTATTAAGGCTCATGACTCCACAAGACTTGCCCATGGTGCGAGCGTGGCGTAATCACTCAAAAGTAAATGTGTTTATGTGTTCTCAGCAATTTATTTCGGCCGAGGCGCATCAAGCGTGGTTTGAAAAAATGCAACAAGATGCACTCAGATATTTATACCTCTATGAAGAGGAGAGTGTGGCAATGGGATTTGTGCAGTTCCAACAAAAGTCGCTTGAAAGTGCGGTGTATGAATGGGGGTTTTATTTGAATCCCGAAGCACCAAAAGGGACGGGGTTTCGGTTGACTTCACAGGCATTGCATCAGGCATTTGAAGTATTAAAGGCGCATAAGGTGTGTGGAGAGGTGTTAGGGTTTAATCAAGCGTCCATTCAACTGCATAAGCGATTAGGTTTTAAACAGGAAGGGCTGCTTGAGCAGCAACATTTTTTAAATCATCAATACCATGATGTTCATTGCTTTGGCTTACTTCATCATGAGTTTAATCCACAAGTTGGAGAAGAATGAACCCACTTTCCATTCATGGACGGGCGATTGGCACGTCTTATCCCCCGTATGTGATTGCTGAAATGTCGGCCAATCATAATGGTGATATTCAAAATGCCTATCGTATTATTGATATGGCAAAACGAGCAGGGGCAGATGCTGTCAAGCTGCAAACCTATCGACCCGATACCATTACCATGAAAATGAATACGCCTGAGTTTCAGATTGAAGGGGGCTTGTGGGATGGACAAAGTTTGTATGAATTGTATGAAAAAGCCCATATGCCATGGGCGTGGCATAAACCGCTGTTTGAGTACGCTAAACAATGCGATATCTCGATATTTAGCTCACCTTTTGATGCCACAGCCGTAGATTTATTAGAAGATTTAAATGCGCCTGCGTATAAAATAGCCTCGTTTGAAGCGGTGGATTTACCCCTTATTAAGTACGTGGCGCAAACAGGTAAGCCAATGATTATTTCAACTGGCATGGCAGATGAGAGTGAAATTCAAGAGGCCATCGAGGCCGCACGTGAAGGTGGGTGTCAATCGTTAGCCATTTTGCTCTGTGTGAGTGGTTATCCCGCACCAGCAGAAGAGTATAACTTACGAACATTAAGCGATATGCAAGCCCGTTTTGGCGTTCCCGTGGGGTTATCTGATCATACTTTGGACAACACCACAGCCATGATCAGTGTCGCCCTGGGAGCGTGTATCATTGAAAAGCATGTTACGTTAGATCGGCAGGGAGGGGGGCCAGATGACAGTTTTTCGCTGGAAGAAGATGATTTGTTGGCATTGTGTAACGGAGTAAAAAATGCGTGGCAGGCATTAGGAATGGTGGATTATGGGCGCAAGGCCAGCGAACAAGGCAATGTAAAATTTAGACGTTCGTTGTATTTTGTGAAAGACATGCAGGCAGGCGAAGTGATTACCGAATGCCATGTAAAGAGTATTCGACCAGGGTATGGATTAGCACCCAAGTATATAGAACAGGTGATTGGACGTGTGGTGTTATGCAACATCGCTCGTGGAACCCCCGTTGCATTAAATAATATAAAGAGAGAAGTCGATGAGCTATAAAACAGAGCAGGAATCTTTTTGGGCAGGGGAATTTGGCGATGCGTACAGTCAACGTAATAACAGTGAGCAACTGTTAACCAGTAAAACGGCACTGTTTGCGACGATTTTACGCACCACTGGCGCACTTAAATCGGTGGTTGAACTGGGGGCTAATATTGGGCTAAACCTTAAAAGTTTACATCATTTAGACCCTGATATTGAGCTGTCAGCGGTAGAAATAAATACCTACGCCAAGGTACAGCTTGAGTCTTGGGGAAAATGTAAAGCCATCTTTCATCAATCGGCTTTGGACTTTAAGGCAACGGAGTTGTATGACTTGGCCATGATTTTAGGGGTACTGATTCATATTCATCCCGATGAGCTGCCAACCATGTATCAAAACTTATATGAGTCCAGTGGCCGTTGGATTCTGATTGCGGAATCGTATAACCCGACCCCTGTTGAAGTGCCATACCGTGGAAATGATGGCAAATACTTTAAGCGTGATTTTGCTGGTGAAATGATGGCCATGTACCCCGATTTAACGTTGGTGGATTATGGGTTTGTGTATCGAGGCGATCCCCAATTTCCACTAGATGATGTCACGTGGTTTTTAATGGAAAAAAATCAACATTAGGAGAGTTTCCTGTTATGCCGATGCAACCTGTTCAAACACAAAAAAATGAAACCGTATTAGAGGGCTTTTTTCCAGACGCGTTTCATCAAACCCTTTCAAAAGACATTTATACAACGTTTGTTGGCTCACAGCTTCCTGATAATAAAGTGTTTGTGGTGTTGGGAACGGATTCGGGACTATTGCTTGATTATTTACAACGCATTGCAACCACTGGGCAACGCTTTATTTGTGTGGATTTTCCAGAGGTCATTGAATATATACAGCAGACCCGAAAAGAGTTACTTCAAAACAAAGGCGCTTTTAAACTTAAGCTGTTTACTTTTGATGATTTTACATTCGATTGTCTCTATGACAATTACCAAGATTATGTGATGCGAAATGCCATTATTTTATTGCGTTCACTTGTTGTGGTTCAGAACAATAGCCTATACAGCGGAGTCAATGCCAAGTATAACGAGCTGTTTCTTCGTTTTCGTATTGATCAAGTTGATAATCGTGATTTTAAAAAGGTATTTGATCAGCAATTGGAAAGCGTC
>UOFB01000397.1_pt1 | contig 16941 bp, 18 predicted proteins | sample 1988871 | NCBI WGS metagenome assembly UOFB01 (sample SAMEA4712195, study PRJEB27164) | hydrothermal vent metagenome | biome: marine basaltic hydrothermal vent biome; feature: marine hydrothermal vent; material: mineral | place: Pacific Ocean | collected 2011-06-14/2011-07-23 | depth 1719 m | reverse complement strand
CAAAAGAATCGGGGGATGATGAAGCGATGCATTTTGATGAAGATTATATTCGCGCGTTAGAGCACGGTATGCCACCTACTGCGGGTGAGGGAATTGGTATTGATCGTTTGGTGATGTTGTTTACCGACTCGGCTTCGATTCGAGATGTCTTATTGTTTCCACACATGCGCCAATAATTCGTATTAGATAGATAAGCTCAAACAGCCCCTTTTATGGGGTTGTTTGAGTTTTAAAGGCTGAAAATAGAACTATTTATATTTTCCCCAATTCTGTTTAGACTTGAGGTAAAGCGTTTCTACCTTCGTTCTTGCCCATGGGGTTTTTCGTAAAAAAGTAAGGCTAGATTTTAGAGTAGGGTTGTTTTTAAAGCAGTTGATAGGAATTAGTTCCGCTAGTTTTTCCCAGCCATAACTGGCTTCCAGTTGCGTGACAATCTCTTTTAAAGGAATGCCGTGCAAAGGATCTTTAGGGTGGTTTCTTGGTTCGTTTGTGTTGTTAGTATCACTTTGTGAATGGGTCATAAGAATGTTTTAGTCTCTATTTTTAGCTTCAATCCATTGTGCCATATATTGAGTGCTTTTGTGGTGGTGATGGTTGAGAATGGCGCCAATAAAAAGTGTTTGACGGTGTGCGTCAGGTTGTTGGATGATGGGTGAGAGTTGTTTAAACAGTGTCTCTTGACTTGGGTGTGGTACGGTATAACGAGATTGTACAATGTTAAAGCCTGTTTGTTGAGCTGTTTTCCAGTATTCTGGCTCACTGTATAGCTGTACTGCAGCCTGAACAAACTGTTCAGTGTTGTTTGAAATTTCTCCCCCCCATTGATTGCTTTTTGGGTTTTGCATGGATTCAGAGCCGATGCTCGTGGTCACATTAGGGGTTCCACATAGCATGGATTCAGCTAACTTCCCTTTTATACCCGCACCAAAGCGTAAGGGGGCTAAGCAAACTCTGGCTTGACGAATGACGTGTAACGCATCGGGCGCCCACCCTTTGACCTTAAACCCTTGTTTATCATTATGTAGTTGTGTGGCTTTGGGCGGAGGGTAGGCGCCGTAAACATGCAGTTCGGCTTGTGGCAGTTGTTGGCGAATGCGTGGCCAGATCGTTTGTTTGAGCCATAAAACGGCATCCCAATTGGGGTCGTGCCTAAAGTTACCAATGGCAATGAAGTGCTGTCGGGATTGAAAAGATAGCTTTTCTTCTGTTTGACAGAGGGTGTTAGGGTATAAAAAAGGTAGATAGCAAAGTTGTTGCTTGGGTACTTGAAAGTGTTGTTGTAATAAATCCATCTCAAATTCTGAAATCATCAGCGTGAGGTCGCAGCGAAAAATAGAGGCAATTTCTCGCTTGGCTAAGTCTGTTGTTGCCATCAGCTTAAAAAGCTTAGATTGATTGAAGAGTGGGACGTGATTTAAATCCACTTGCTTAGGCACTGTTTTTAAATAGGATTTCATTAAGGTTTGGCGTGTTGCTCGCAGGCAGTGAAGGTCTTCGGTGTTTAACAATCGAATGGTCTTTGGAAGGTACTTTTCAATACGCCACCCAAACTGCTCTTCCATCATAAAACGATCAAACATAACCAGTTGTGGTTGTAATGTTTGAATAAATTGATCGAAGCATGCACTGTTTAATTTAATGGTATGTTCTTTAATGCCTAAAGCCTGCAAGTCAGTTTTATGGTCTCCTTGCTTGGCGGGAGTGGCAAAGGTGATCTGCCAGCCATTGGCTTGAAAGAGCAAAATCAATTGCATCATACGTGTCCCAGCCGCAGAGGAGTTAGGCTCTGGCCAGACATAACCGATGATAAGTAGGTTTTTAGAAATCATGATAAAAAAGGAATTGATGTATTAAAAAAGCTATTTTAATGCTTTATTGACCCTTTGGTCGTTTTGAATGAATTAAAATGGTACTTATCTGTGAATGAGGGGGGCTTAATATTTCCCCCCCCCCCTCCATCCTAAAAAAGTGCAGGTATCTTGCTACTTTTAAAAAAATAAAATGAGGTAGAATTAATCATGAACTTGAAAAAAATAGTACTTTCGGTCGGGCTTGTTACAGTAGTGGCTCTGTTTTCAGCTTGTGATAAAGTGGCGAATAGCGCTAAAAACATACAATCTGACTGGGTTGGTTTAGACCGAAAAATTGAGTTATACAGTTGTATGACGGGTAAGTTAATTAAAGTGTACCAAGGCGATGTACGAATGAACCCCGAGGATGCCATGGGAACATCCTTATTGATTGACGGTAAAAAGTTGCAGACAAACTTATGTTTTGTAATTGCAGAAATAGGCGTGAAGGAAGAGGTTTTGTTGAATAACTAAACGAGCCACTTTAAAAAAATGCGATAGCCGTATTTCATTACGTAAAGTTTGGTATTATTTACCAGCTTGACTTTCAAGTTGAGTTCTTTCGAGCAAAGGCTCAAGTTAATTAAATAAGAAAAAAATATGCGACAGTTTCAATATAGTTTTAAAAATAAGGCGATTAAAAGTCTATTCGCCATAAGCACCGTTATTGCCTTATCGAGTTGTTCAAGTTTGAGTGGTGTTTTGGACAGTACAGGGGGGGCTTTTGTCACGGCAGGGGACAGCTTAGCTTCTTTGGCTGGAGATGTTCAGGTGATTCAAGTTAGCGATGGAACCTATGACTTGACCGAACGGTTTCATGAGCCTGTTACGAATTTTGACAGCTGGTCAATGCGTGTTAAAGCAAAACAAGTTTGTCATGAAGGGTATATTTATCAGTCAAGACATGCGTTCCGGACGGGAGAGTTTGCAACAGATCATGCAACATGTGCCGAAGGCGAATCCTGTGGTTATGCGCTAGAGTGGCGCATTGAATGTAAAAAAGTACCTTATGAGCCGTTTAGTTTGTTTGGTAAAACATGATTTTTAGTTGTGATAACGGCTTGTTCAGAGGCTCTTGGCAAAATAGTTAAATGTAGAATGAGTGGGTATGTTAAAGGTATTATTTATGGTTGTTGAATGGTGATTTTAAAGCATTATGCATGGCTGATTGCATTAGGAGTTTTTGCTATTTGGTCCTCTTCTCAAATTACGCTTTGGCCAAAATCAATTCAAGATTTGGTGATTTTTTTTCCTTATGTAACCGTGGCTTTAGGTGTTTTTATTGCGCTGTGGCTTAATCGAATGCAGCCCGTGTTAATTTTATTAAGTCTAGGCTGTTTTAATGCTATTTTATTTTACTTTTCATCTTATGCGTTAGGGTTTGAACTTACTCGAGAGACCTTGTTTCCTGTTTTAATTTTTCTGCTGCCTTTTAATATCCTCTTGTGGATACTTCTGCCTGAAAAAGGGGTTTTTAATAAACGTTTAAATACGCTGGTATTTTTGGTGTTTTTAGTTGAGGCTGTGATTATTTATGGGGTATTACAGGGTATTCCTGAGACGTGGTTGGCTTTTTTAAATACCCCAATTATGAAACACTCCGATGTGATTTTGCTCTCTTTTTCGACAGGAGTGATGTTTTTATTAACGCTGTTTTTTATTGTGTTAAAAATGAACCAATCGAGCTTTAAAGCTTTGTATCATGCTGTTTTTGTGGTGTTGGTTTTAATGTTATATGGCGTGAATCAGGGGTTTGAACTTAACGTATTGGCATGGTTTTCGGCCTTTTCAGCGATTGCATTAACACTGTCCATGATTTTTGAAGCACACCATATTGCTTATACCGATGAGTTAACAGGGATTCAAGGTCGACGTGCCTTGATGGAACACTTTTTAGGCATGGGCAAAAAATACACCCTTGCTATGGTTGATATTGATCATTTCAAACAGTTTAATGATACCTATGGACACGATGTGGGTGATGAAGTTTTACGACGTGTTGCGCGGGTATTAGATGGAGTGAAAGAGGGGCGGGCATTTCGTTATGGCGGTGAGGAGTTTACGCTGGTATTTGCCAATAAAAAGCTGGAAGAGGTAATGCCTGAACTGGAGTATATTCGTCGTAAGGTTGAATCGGGTATTATTGAGTTTAAAACAGGCATTCACTCCACTAAAACGAATGTGACGATTAGTATCGGTGTGGCAGAGTCGAATGAAAGTTTTAAGGCTCAAGATATATTAAAATTTGCAGATCAAGCGTTGTATGAAGCCAAGCTCGCAGGGCGTAATCAAGTCGTAAAGGGGGATTATAATCCTTCTAAAGTTCAGGTTAACCAATACAAAGGTTCAAAAAATGACGGGAAATCGTCTGGTACAAGTCGTTCAAGATAAGAGTCACATTGAAATTACGTTTCAGCTTATGTTGTTAGATAACATCATTGTGGATGAAACGAGTGAGGGCGAAATACTTGATTTTACGATAGGTGACGGTACGTTTTTACCTAAGTTAGAAGAGATGCTGATTGGGTTGGAGCAGGGAACGACCGCTAAGTTGACATTATCTCCAGAGCGGGCATTTGGGTTATCCGATCCAGACAATATTCATTCGATGCCACGTCAAGAATTTCCAGAAGAGTTGGTTTTGCAAGAAGGTTCCGTGGTCGGCTTTCAAACCCCTGCGGGTGAAGAGGTCTTGGGCACGGTTCGAGAGATAAGCGAGCATTCAGTTCTGGTGGATTTTAACCATCCTTTAGCCGATAAAACGATTATTTTTATCGCGACGATTCAAACCATTTTGAGTTAACTTTTTATTTTCTACTCCAGAGCACCTTCTCTTGAGTAAACTCAATTCACCTTGCCCCGCCCTTTATTGTATTTATTTGTGATTCTCTTGAAATTCTTGCATGTGTCCTTCGCTGCAAAAGGTGTCTTTGCCATCAAAGTAAGCAATAGACTGGGGTAGGTGTACACCGCATAAGGCACACTGCACCATTGCTTCACTTTTGTTTTGCTCTTCTGTTGTGAGACTCTCTTGTTTTAAGGGGGCATTTTTAGCACGTATTTCGATGATTCGATTGAGGGTAAATCGAATAATCAAAAAAACTAAAATGACAAAAAGTAAAAAAATAATGGCTCTCATAGGGTGTCTCTTCTCTTTAAAAGTGAGTAAATGTGTTTCTCCGTAAGGATTTGGGTGGTAGTGACATGCAATTTTGCTCTAAAAATCATACAATAGTGGCTATTTTTAAAAATCCTATTTTGTCGGTGACTATTGTCCCGCATTTTAGAGCGTGTTGGAGACATTTCGTTACATGAATTTACATGAGTACCAGTCTAAAGCGCTTTTTGCCGAGTATGGCATTGGCGTTCCTAAAGGTTATTTAATCACCGAGTTAAGTGAACTAGATACAGCACTTAATACCATCAACAGTCAGGGTTGGGTGGTTAAAGCGCAGGTTCATGCGGGTGCACGAGGTAAAGCAGGGGGGGTAAAATTAGTTAGCACACCCCAAGAAGCGCATCAAGTGGCCAGTGAACTACTCGGTAGCTCATTGGTAACGATTCAAACCGCAGGAAAAGCGTTGCCCATTAACAGCCTGTTAATTGAAGAGACATTAGCGATTGAAGAGGAACTGTATTTAAGCTTACTGGTCGATCGTGTGACCTGTACGCATACGTTTGTTATCTCCTCCGCAGGCGGAATGGACATTGAAGCGGTCGCGGAAGAGATGCCTGAAAAAATCTTGTCGATTCATATTGATCCAACCGTGGGTGTCATGCCTTATCAGTGTCGTGAAGTGGGCTTTGCGCTGGGTTTGAAAGGTGAGGCCTTTAAACAGATTGGCGTGTTAATGAAGCAGTTTTATCAACTCACGTTGGATAAAGATATTTCGCAACTCGAAATTAATCCGCTGGTACGTACTTCCGATAATCAATTGATTGCTTTGGATGCCAAAGTGAACATTGATTCCAACGCCTTGTTTCGCCAACCAGAACTGATTAAATTACGAGACTACTCTCAAGAAGACCAGCGTGAAGCGGAGGCTTCACAATATGAGCTCAACTACATTGCTTTGGATGGCGATATTGGTTGCATGGTCAATGGGGCAGGGTTGGCGATGGCGACCATGGATTTAATTAAACTAAATGGCGGCGAGCCAGCCAATTTTTTAGATGTGGGTGGCGGAGCAACTCCCGAGCGTGTTTCGGAAGCGTTTAAATTGATTTTATCTTCCTCTGATGTGAAGTCTATTTTGGTTAATATTTTTGGTGGCATTGTTCGTTGTGACTTAATTGCCGAAGGCATTATTAAAGCGGTACAAGAGGTCGGATTAACCATTCCGGTCGTGGTACGTTTAGAGGGTACGAATGTTGAACTTGGGCGTGAAAAACTAGCGCAGAGTGGGTTGAGTATCATTACCGCAGATGGATTGGCAGATGCCGCGGCAAAAGTCGTTGAAGTAGCAGGAATATAAATAGAATGAGTATTTTAATTAATCACAGCACCAAAGTTATTTGCCAAGGGTTTACAGGAAAACAAGGCACATTTCACTCGGAGCAAGCCATTGCTTATGGAACCCAAATGGTGGGTGGCGTAACACCTGGAAAAGGGGGGCAAACGCATTTAGGGTTGCCCGTTTTTAATACCGTTAAAGAGGCTGTTGAACAAACAGGCGCAGAAGCTTCTATGATTTATGTACCGCCTGCGTTTGCAGCGGATTCGATTATAGAAGCCATTATGGCGGGCATTAAAGTGATTACTTGTATTACCGAAGGCATTCCCGTTGCGGACATGTTAAAGGTTCGTGCGGTGCTTGAGAAATCAGAAGCCTACTTAATTGGCCCTAACTGTCCCGGTTTAATCACCCCTGGCGATAAGCTAGACGGTTGTAAAATTGGGATTATGCCTGGCCATATTCACTTGGTTGGTAAGGTGGGCGTGGTCTCACGCTCAGGCACTTTAACCTATGAAGCGGTACACCAAACCACACAAAATGGCTTAGGGCAGTCAACTTGTGTTGGTATTGGGGGCGACCCGATTCAAGGCATGAACTTTATTGATTGTTTAGAACTGTTTCAAAATGACCCTCAAACGGAAGGCATTATCATGGTGGGTGAAATTGGTGGTCAAGCAGAAGAGGATGCCGCCGCGTTTATTAAAGCACATGTAACCAAACCGGTTGTGGCCTATATTGCAGGTGTTACCGCACCTGCGGGTAAGCGAATGGGGCATGCGGGTGCGATTGTTAGTGGGGGCAAAGGCACGGCAGAAGCCAAGTTTGCCGCACTTAAATCGGCGGGTGTCATTGTGGTTCCTTCGCCTGCTGAACTGGGTGATGCGATGTTAAAGGCACTCTCTTAATATGAGTCAGCATGTCACGGTGGTTATGGCGCAAATTGATCCTGTGGTGGGTGATATTTCAGGAAATGTAACGCGCATTGTGGACGCTTGTCACCAAGCAAAACAACAGAGTAATGCTGATATTGTCGTGTTTCCTGAAATGACCATTACAGGGTATCCGCCTGAAGACCTTCTATTAAGAGATGGGTTGTACCCTCAGGTGAACCAAGCGTTATCGGATATTTGTGCGCAAGTCAAAGACGTTGTGTGTGTGGTTGGTTATCCGATGAAGGACCGTCTAGGCGAATGCTTTAATATGGCCGCTTGGATAGAGGGCGGCCTGATTCAGGCCAGCTACATGAAGCAACACTTACCCAACTACAGTGTGTTTGATGAACAGCGTTATTTTGAAGCGGGTGATCGTCCTTGTGTCGTAGCGTATAAAGGCATTCATTTTGGTCTGCTTATTTGCGAAGACATCTGGAAAATTTCCCCCTCAACACAAGCAAAAGAAGCGGGTGCTGAGGTAATTTTATCGCTTAATGCCTCCCCTTTTTCAGCTGAAAAACACCAAGATCGCTTAAGCATGATTCAGCGACGAGTGGATGAAGTCGGTTTGCCTGTTATCTATATTAACCAAGTGGGTGGGCAAGACGAGCTGGTGTTTGATGGTGGTTCGTTTGCTATGGATGCACAAGGTCAAGTGTGTGTGCAAAGCCCAGAATTTGCCCCCTCGTTATCTGCGGTAACCTTGGTAAAACAAGGTAAATCCATTGGAATGCAACAGGGTGAAATGGCTCCGTTGTATGAAGATGAAGCGCGGGTGTATCAAGCGTTAATCATGGGCGTAAAAGATTACGTGGTTAAAAATGCTTTTTCAGATGTGTTAATTGGGCTGTCAGGCGGGATTGATTCCGCCCTCACTTTAGCTATTGCCGTGGATGCTTTGGGAGCAGAGCATGTTGAAGCGGTGATGATGCCGTTTCGCTATACCGCTGATATTAGCAAAGAAGATGCCGCCAAACAAGCAGAGACACAGAACGTAGCGTATCAATCTATTTCCATTGAAGAGAGCTATTTAGCCTTTGAAAAGGCACTTTCATCAAGATTTACTGGATTAGAAGAGGATGTGACCGAAGAGAACTTACAGGCTCGAATTCGTGGCACGATTTTAATGGCTATCTCAAATAAAACCGGAAAAATGGTGCTGGCTACCAGTAATAAAAGTGAAGTGGCTGTGGGCTACTCAACGTTATACGGTGATATGGTTGGTGGGTTTTCTCCCTTAAAAGACGTGCCTAAAACGTTGGTGTATCGTTTGGCGGCATATCGGAATTCATTATCGCCTGTGATTCCTGAGCGAGTGATTACTCGTGCGCCCTCTGCGGAGTTACGTCCTGACCAAGTGGATCAAGACTCACTGCCCGATTACGATGTGTTGGATGCGATTATTAAGGCTTATGTGAAGCAAGATAAAACGCCAGAACAAATTTGTGCTACTTTAGGCTTTTCAGAGGCGGTGGTTCGTCGAGTAATTAAGATGATTGATCGTAATGAGTACAAACGCCGCCAAGCCGCACCAGGCGTTAAAATAACCCACCGCGCGTTTGGTCGTGATCGTCGCTACCCCATTACCAGTGGCTATAGTGAATAGTGTGCGGTTTTATTGAGCAAAACCATCAAAGAAGTCAGTGGTTTTTCCCCACCAGTTCTTTTGTTGATTTTCAAGTTGCTTTTGTTTCGCCGCTTCCATAGAAGGTTGCAGGCGTGTTTTGTTTAAAGCGATGACTTGTTGCACGTCTTGCGCCACCTCAGGCATTTCAAGTTTTTGATACGCTTGCTCCAGTAATGTTAACGTATCTAAAGTGATCACCGTTTGAGGGTAGTTTTTTAAAATATAGGTTGCACGGTTTGCCGCCGCTAAGTAGGCTTGTCTATCAAAATAAAACTGTGCAACCAATAATTCATGGCGAGCCATTTGATTGTTTAGAACCACCAATCGTCTACTGGCCTCTGCCGTATAGCGACTGTTAGGAAAGCGTTTAACCAGATCTGTATAGTATTGCGCCGCACGTTGTGCCGATTTGGTGTCTCGATCGGCGGGGTCGGTGGCAAGTTTATCTAACCAGCTTTTATTAATCGAGTCGATGGAGAGCGCCTTAAGATACAACGCATAATCTATGTTAGGGTGCTTGGGAAAGAGGCGCATGAATTCATCGAGTTCACGAATGGCTGATTCAGGTTCATTGTAACGATAATAGGCATAAGCGAGTTCAGTATAGCTCTGTTCGGTATAGTCTCCATAAGGGTAAAAAGACTTGAGTTTCTCGTACTCTTTAATGGCGGTGTCCCACATACTGGCTTTAAAAGCAGCGGTGGCCGAACTGTAAAAGTCTTCCGCTGTTTTTTCGGAATCCTCTTTGGCGACCAAAGAGGTCAGTGATGAGCAGCCCTGTAAACTTAAGGTTGCAATGATTAGAGCGGATAACAGCGTTTTTTTCATGTTTCTTAGGTACAATATACAATTAATAAAATTGATACGATTGTATCATATTTCAATCATCTCACATTCGCATTTAGGATTTGGGATTAATAGGCGTTTTTAACGTTTATATTACGTATTCATAATAAGGAGATTTTTAGCCGAAAGGGGGTACGGATAAAAAAGGCTAAAATAGTCCTGATTTTTGTTGAAAGCCTTGTGAATAGCTCGCTACAAGGTGAATTGAGCTTGCCCAATAGAGGGTGCTCTGGCGTATTTCCTGCGCTTTCCGCTTCAATCAGTCAAATTTGTTCTCTTTTTTCTATCCCCCCCCTCTCGAGCAAAGGTCTCATAAGGTTATTTTCATTGGAAAAACATACATTAACAGCCACCATTTCACACGAGTCTTTGGGTGACAGATTAGACATCACGCTGGTTCCTCTTTTTTCAGACTACTCTCGAAGCCGACTACAAAAGTGGATTAAAGATGGCAATGTGACCCTAGATGGTCAGGTTTGGACATCGCCTAAGCAGACCGTTTTAGGGGGGGAAGAAGTTCAGTTACGAGTTGAAATTGAAAGTGATCTAAACGCCATCGCACAAGATATCCCTTTGAACATCCTCTATGAAGATGAGGCCGTTATGGTTATTAATAAACCTGTTGGAATGGTCGTTCATCCAGGCGCAGGAAATCCAGACGGTACCATTATGAATGCACTGCTGTTTCATGATCCCTCATTAAGAGATGTACCACGCGCGGGTATTGTGCACCGTTTAGACAAAGACACATCGGGTTTGATGGTGGTTGCCAAAACCATTCCAGCTCAAACCCACTTAGTTGACCAACTGCAACGCCATGATGTTGAAAGAATTTACGATGCCGTCGTTGTTGGGCAAATGTCGGTGGGGGGTACCGTTGATCGTCCTATTGGTCGTAGTCCAAAAGATCGCACTAAAATGGCCATTCGAGAGTTTGGTGGCAAAGAAGCCGTATCACACTATCGCGTATTAGAGCGCTTTAGAAACTACACCCGCGTACGGGTCAAACTGGAAACAGGGCGAACCCATCAAATTCGAGTGCACATGGCCTCATTAGGGTTTCCTTTGGTTGGCGATCAAACCTACGGTAAGCGTTTTAGAATTCCAAAAGGGATGATGGATGAATTCGTCGATTTTTTACGCAACTTTAAACGCCAAGCACTTCATGCTGGCGCACTGAGTTTTGAGCACCCTGTTACTGGGCGTAAAATGAAATGGAAAGCCGAAATACCAGATGATATATTTGAATTGCTTGATGTACTACGTGAAGACATTGAAGTGTACGAATCTAAAATGTTAGGCAGCGATGGCTTTGACTACGATTACGGTGTTGAAGTGGCATGGGTTACGGATGAAGACATTCCTAAATAGTTTTTGAAGTGGTTTTTGAAGTGGTATTCAATAAAGGTAACGGATGTTTATAACCCCTAACTGGCCAGCCCCTCAACAGATTAAAGCACTCTGTACTACCCGAGAGGGGGGGGTAAGTTTTTCTCCGTTTGATTCATTTAACTTAGCTCTTCATGTTGGAGACAATCCCAAACACGTAGCGCAAAACCGACAACGACTCATTAAACACGCTCAACTGCCATCCAGCCCCGTTTGGCTCAACCAACAGCATACCGATGTCGCCATTGAATTGTCTCAAAATAACCCTCAAAAAATGCTTACTCCAGAGCACCCTCTCTTGAGCAGGCTCAATTCACCTTGCACTCCCCCTATTGCTGATGCCTCATGGACCACTCAAGCAGGTTGTGTATCCATTGTTATGACCGCCGATTGCCTACCCTTGCTCATCACCAATAAACAAGGCACACTCGTTTCTGCCATTCATGCAGGGTGGAAAGGGCTGCATCTTGGCATAGTAACTAAAACGATTAAGCTATTTTTAACGAAAGAGAAGGGCAGAACCAAAGCCGAAGACCTGTTGGTTTGGATTGGTCCCGCCATTAGCAAAAAACATTTTGAAGTTGGGCAAAATGTCTTTGATGATTTTATTCAAAAAGATTCAGAGAATAAGCCATTTTTTACCAAAATCAACTTTTTAGATAAAGCAGAAAATAAAGCAAAAAAACAAGAACCAAAGTATTTGGCTGATTTAGTCGGTATCGTTCAACAAGAGCTAAATAAAATAGACATCACCCAAGTTTTTGGAGGGGAACTATGCACTTATGCTCAATCCGAAAAATTTTACTCCTATCGCCGCTCAGGCAAAACAGGGCGCATTGCTTCTTGTATTTGGATAGAAGAACATTCATTCTGAACAGCTTTCAATAAGAGGGCAAGGTGAATTAAGCGTACTCTGAAGTAAAAATTTTATTTCCCTGTTTTAAAATAAAACTCTGCTTTTTCAATGTCTTCTGGCAGGCCTGTAATGACGATGCTGTCGTTTTCCTTGATGAGGGTATCACTGGAAGGGTGTTCGCCTCTTACTTGCCCACGTTTAATGGCTTTTATGCTGACGTTCAGTTTTTCAAGATCGATGTCTTTAATCTTTTTGCCTACAATAAATGCGCTTTCGTCTAATGGAATGGTGTGAATAATGTGTTTCATTATTTGGTGTTTTAGGAAGGGGTTGTCGTCTTCACCAGGATAAAAGTTATCTAGAAGTTGATAGCGATCTTTACGAATGCTGCGCGTGAGCCTTAATACTCTTCTTGGAGGGTGTCCAAGCATAATCAACAAGTGAGAGGCCAGCATGATACTGGATTCAAAGGTATCAGGAATGATTTCGGTTGCACCTGCTTCAACGAGTTCATTAAGGTTTTTATCATCAATCGTTCGAACGAGTATGGGGATTTTTGTGTTGACTTGACGAATGGCTTTTAATATTTTGATTGAGGCGTGTAAGTCAGTAAAGGTGATGATGACGATTTTGGCTCTTTCAATAACCGCAGCATGTAGGATAGTTTGTTTACTGGCATCGCCGTAATACACGTTTTCACCTGCGGCATGGGCTTCATTAACACGTGAAATATCCATATCTAATGCAATAAAACGTTGGTTAGAGAAGTGCAGTAGCCGCCCTACAATTTGCCCTACGCGCCCAAACCCACACAAGATGACATGATTTGAAATATGCTGTGTATCGGCTTCTATTGAGTGCTCAATCTCTTGTTGATTGGCCTTGTAGCTGGTTGGGTGAAGAAGGGTGGCTATTTTTCCATTAAACTTAATGAGAAAGGGAGCGATGGCCATATTGAGTACGGCTGCGGTAAGTAGAATGTTTCCTTCTTGTTCAGGCAAGAGGTTGTAGGTAAAGGCAAGGGTCATAATCACCAAGGTAAATTCACCCACTTGCGAGAGCGAAAGTGCCACACGGGTGGATACCCCTTGTGGTTTACCAAATAGGCGCGAGACAGCATATAAAATAGCGCCTTTAACAACGTAAATTGCGATGGTTAAGAAAATAACCGTCCAAAAGTGTTCCAGCAAAATATCAAGGGAAATAATCATTCCTACCGTGACAAAGAATAGCCCTAAAAAGATATCTTGGAAGGGACGAATATCAGACTCTATTTGGTGACGGTACTCTGTTTCGCTGAGCATCATGCCCGCTAAAAAAGCACCTAATGTCATGGACAATCCCATCTCTTCGGTAAATACCGCAGCGCCCAGTGCAACAGTGAGTACGGTGAGGGTAAAGAGCTCTTGTGATTTGGCTGAGGCGACTTCATGGAATAGAGGTTTAAGCAAATAGCGACCAATTAGGTACATGATGACAACAACAAGCACTCCTTTTAAAAAGGCAATGCCAAGTGTGGAGGCGAGTGCGTTATCTCCGCCATCTGTCATGCTCATAGCAAGTGCAGGAATGAGAATTAAGAGCGGAATGGCCATAATGTCTTGAAAGATTAAAATCCCGACGGTGGAGCGACCGTGTCTGGAGTGAATTTCAGACTGTTCAGTCAGTTGTTTAATCACGATGGCGGTGGAAGAGAGAGCAAAGGCTCCCGCAATGACAATATTGGTGTTGGTATCTAAACCCACCAGCCAGCCGATACAGTAGACCACAAATGCGGTGATAAATACTTGTGCTGTTCCCATTCCAAATACCAGTCGCCGCATGGCAATCATCTGATTTATGGAGAACTCTAAGCCGATGGCAAAGAGTAAGAATACGATACCAAACTCAGCCAGAAGGCTGATGTTTTCTTCTTTTTCAATTAAGCTTAAGCCATAAGGTCCGACCACCATGCCCACAATAATGTAAGCCAGAATGGGCGGGAAGTGTAACCTCCGCGCAACGGAAACGGTAAAAACGGCGATCGCTAATAAGAAAACAATGTTTAAGAGTAGATGGTGTTCATTCACGACGTTTTAAGCCTAGTGTTAGTTAAAGTGGTTTATTTTGTTTTTAAAATTCAATTGGTTATTTAGCTAAGTTAAAGCGCATTGATAAGTCAACGGCTTTGATGTGTTTGGTAATAGCTCCTGTTGAAATGAAATCAACATTGGTTTTAACCAGTTTACTAAGGTGTGGTAATTCGACATTTCCCGACACTTCGAGTTTGGCTTTTCGCGCAACCAACTGTACGGCTTGCGCCATCATATCAAGGGTGAAGTTATCGAGCATAATAATGTCCGCACCCGCCTCAAGTGCTTGTTGCACTTCATCTAAATTTTCAGTTTCGACTTCTACAGTAATATCAGGGTGGTTTTGTTTTGCAGTGGTTACCGCATTTAAAATACTGCCCGCCGCAATAATGTGATTTTCTTTAATTAAAATGGCGTCGTACAATCCAATTCGGTGGTTGCTTCCACCACCACATGCCACGGCGTATTTTTGAGCAAGGCGAAGCCCTGGAAGGGTTTTTCGGGTATCAAGCAACTGGGTACGAGAGCCTTTAAGCAGTGCAACGTATTGAGCGGTGACCGTTGCGGTAGCAGAGAGGGTTTGTAAAAAATTTAATGCGGTGCGTTCGGCCGTTAAAATACTTTGGGCTGCGCCTTTAATCACGCAGAGTGTTTGATCGGCGGTTACTTCATCGCCTTCTTCAGCCAGCCACTCAATTTGAATGGCAGAGTCTACTTGGCGAAACACCTCATCAAACCAAGGACGACCACATAAAATAGCGGGTTCTCGGCAAATAATATTGGCTTCAGCTTGCGTGGTTTTGGGAATCAGTTCAGCGGTTAAATCGCCTCCCTTTATATCCTCTTGTAACGCAATCGTTACTGTATTTTCGAGTGTTTCAAAGTAATCTATATCATTCATTGGACTGGCTTTATGTTGTTGCATTTAGATGAAGGAATGTCATTATAAGTCGTTAGATTATTTTGAGGGGAGTTTTGCTCGTAAAAGGCAAAAAATCAAGAAATTGGCTTTTTAGATGAGATAAAAAATAGCCGATTAACGTATACACCCAAACCCTCATATAGAAACATGAATCTAGCGCAATCCTTTGAAAAACCTGAAATCTTAAAACATTTCGCCGAACCGATGGGTGCGACTGCATATTTAAAAATGCCAGATTTTCCAAATGCTTACACTATTTTTCACGTTTCTATGTAAGGATTTGGGTATACTAAACAGCATGAAAACGTACAGTTTAGAAAATCCTTATATGGTACAATCGCAAACAGGATTGTTGGCAGGGGTCGACTTTATTGAAAGTCCTAATGCGAATGAGCGCCCTTTAGGCGTTGAACCTGAATTAATTGTGGTACATGGTATTAGTTTACCGCCTAATCAATTTGGTGGCGACGCCATTCAGCAACTGTTTACCAATCAATTAAACCCAAACGAAGACCCTTATTTTAAAGAGATTCAACATTTAACGGTTTCGGCACACCTGTTGATTCAACGAGATGGTCATATCGTGCAATTTGTTCCTTTTCATAAACGGGCTTGGCACGCGGGTGTCTCTTGTTTTAAAGGGCGAGAAGGGTGCAATGATTTTTCGATTGGCATTGAATTAGAAGGCACGGATAAAACCTGCTACACCGCAATTCAATACCATCGTTTGGCGAGCGTGATTAAAGCCTTGTGGCAAGCGTATCCGAGTTTACACGCACATGATGTGGTGGGGCATTGTGATATTGCACCAGGGCGAAAAAGCGACCCAGGACCGTATTTTTTATGGGCGGCGTTAGAGCGATTGCTGGTTTAAAAGGACTTTAGTGTTAAGCGATCCAGCCATTACCATGATTTGAGTTGGAACGATTTGGGGTGGATTTAGCACTGAATTTTAAGCAGGGTTCACCAGAGGTCTCAAGAACGACTGCACTCGGAAGTTGAGTGGTTTTAAATCCAAATGCTTTACAGCCTCTTGGGTTATTACTGTCCCAAGTGATAAAAAAATGACGGCATTTAAAGCAGTCAATTGGTTTTGATTTTTTCATATAAATACTAGCGTGTTACGTAAATTACACAGGTTGCTTAAATCCAATTAAGCGTTCAGAATTTATTGTAACAGCAGTAAGTCCCAAATTCTAAGTGGTTTGGGCATTTTATTAAATATGCAAGTTAGATACGTAGAGGATGAGAACATGAGCAAAGTGGGCCTATTTTATGGAACGGATACGGGCAATACAGAAAGAGTCGCCGACTTGATTAAGGACGCCATAGGGGCTGATCTTGTAGAGGTGCATGATATTGCTACCGCAAGCGTTGACGATTTTGCCAAGTACGACAAAATAATCTTAGGCCAGCCCACTTGGTATTATGGAGAGTTGCAAAGCAGTTGGGATGATTTTTGGGAAGATTTTAAAACCGTTGATTTTACGGGTAAAACCGTGGCGTGTTTTGGTTTAGGTGATCAAGCCGATTATTCGGAATACTTTTTAGATGCCATGGGCTTTATGCACGATATTGCGGTTGAAAACGGTGCAACACCAGCAGGCTATACCGCTACGGAAGGGTTTGAGTTTGATGAATCCAAAGCGATTACTGAAGATGAAGAATTTTTTGTTGGTTTAGGTATTGATGAAGATCAACAGCCTGAGCTAACCGAAACTCGAATTGCTGAGTGGGTGGCTCAAATTAAAGAAGAGATGGACATTAAATAATATTTTTTTGTTATTTAAAAAGAAGGGGGGGGACAAGGTAAATTGAGTTTACTCAAGAGAGGGTACTCTGGAGTAGAAAAATTCCCCCCCCCCTTCTTTTTAAAAAAAAACTTTAATTATTTTGATAACCATTCAAATCAAAAAATTTTTATTATTAAACTTTATTTTATGCCTTTTTCCTTTATAATTAAATCGCCCAAATCCAAAAATTTGGGTGG
>UOFB01000034.1_pt1 | contig 17047 bp, 16 predicted proteins | sample 1988871 | NCBI WGS metagenome assembly UOFB01 (sample SAMEA4712195, study PRJEB27164) | hydrothermal vent metagenome | biome: marine basaltic hydrothermal vent biome; feature: marine hydrothermal vent; material: mineral | place: Pacific Ocean | collected 2011-06-14/2011-07-23 | depth 1719 m | reverse complement strand
AAATAGACCAAATAGCCGATTGAGCTAAGAGAGATAAGACTCACTGCCAAGGTGGTTGCCATCATAATGGCAAAATATTTTTTGGCCGTTTGTTGCTCTCTTAAGGTATTGCGAACGGCTTGGCGCCAGTTGTTACTGATCTCTTCAAGCTCAGAATTTCGCCCTTTAAGCTGTTCAGCCAATTTGATTGAGGTGGTGGCGGCTAACTGACTTTGTTTGGCCGCTTCTTGCGTGGTTTTAGCGGTATCGAGTAATAATTTATTGTTTATTGCCTGCGTATTATCGTTAAGTGTTTTCTTCTGTTGTGCTAGGTGTTGAATATCACTGTCTATTGCCAATGTACTGGCTTCCAGTTGTTCTACATCTTGAAGTAAGTCGTCAACGATATTGCTCATGGGGTTACCTATCTCTTGATTAGGTGAATTATTAGGTAAATCATTCAGTTTTGTCAATTTTTAGCGGTGATTAATCTTGTGTTAATTCTGAAATACGCTGTTTTAAGTTGTGATTAATGTCTTTTAATTGCTGATTTTTATCTTCAATTTGTTGCAGTTTCTTAATGATTTCCTCAGAAGATTGCTGAGTGTTTAATGCATCTGTATCGATTTGATATCCTACTTTTTTGGCCGCTTCAAAAGCCTGTTCAGATGCCATTAAGGTAGCTTCAATCGCTTGTTGAATTTGCTCAGCAGACTGTTGCGCTTGTTCACTGGTTGAAATGGCCATTTGAATGGCTTCTTGTGCATTACTTTGAACACTGGAAGCCATCTCTTGAACTTCTTGATCAATTTGAATGGCCTCTTCCATGGTTTCAATCGCTTGCTGTGTTTGTGAAATCTGTGGGCTATCTTCACTGTTTGTGTTTTTGTCATTAACTGAGTCGGCAATGTCTGTCGGTACGGACTCTTCAGCGGTAAGGGAATCGGCAATGTTGTCCGTCTCTTCGTCCATCTCTTTAATATCTAAGTCTTCAATATTTGAGCTTTCAATGTCTGAGCTTTCAATATTTTCAACTTTTTCGTCCATGTCAAAGGATTCTTCTTGAGCTTCTTCCTCTTTTGATAAAGGGTCTTCATCAAGGATATCCTCAGAATCGGTTGTTTCTTTTGATTCCGAATCCATGGTATTCGTTAACGTATTCATCTCTTCATCGGTGTCTTTTGATGCGGTATTTTCAGCGGGTTCGTCTATGGCATCGAATGATTGGCTGGTTGGCTTTGGTGTGGTGGAGATTTCAATGGAGGTCTTACTGTTTTCATCCAGTTCAGACATAAGGGCATCAATGTCTTCTACTTTCAGAGTGGCTTCTTCCGCTTCTGTAAGTTCACTTGTTTCATTGGCGGTCGGAGGCTTTTCTTCTAATGAATCTGGTAAGCCTTCTAATTCTTTGAGTAAGTCATCCTCTGTCGGGTTGTCTGATTGCAATGTGGAACCCATTTCGTCTGAGAGTTCTCCCATCATTTCCAACATCTCTTGAGTGGCTTGATCATCTTTTTCAATATTTAAGTCCGACATGGCTCAGCTTCCTATCATCTGTTTTTACATTATGGAGGTAGTGAATAGAAAGCAGATAGTGTGCCACTCTATCTAAAAGGACAAGTTGCCGTAAAGCTCAATGCCTGTTGTGTTTTAGGGTGTTGAAAGGAGAGCGTGGTGGCGTGTAGTTGTAGACGGGTGGATTGCTTTAATGATATCGGATCCGCATAAAGGTTGTCCCCTAAAATGGGATGGCCTAATGATTTCATATGCAGTCGAAGTTGGTGAGAGCGACCAGTAATGGGCGTGAGTTCAACTAAAAAGGATTGGCTGTTTTGCTGAATCACTTTCCAATGAGTTTCGGCGGATTTTCCATATTGAAAATCAATCATTTGCAAAGGTCGCCTTTCCCAATCACAGCGCATAGGAAGTTTTATCACGCCCTCGTTATGAGAGGGGATGCCTGCACACTCCGCATGATAGGTTTTTGAAGTCGCTCGCTCTTGAAATTGACGACTTAAATGGCGGTGTGCTTCGGCGTTTAAAGCCAGTACCATTAGGCCAGAGGTATCCATGTCTAAACGGTGTACAATTTTTATGTTGGGGTAAAGAGATTGTAGGTGAGAGGCTAGGCACTCTTGTTTTTCAGGCCCCCTACCAGGAACGGATAGCAGTCCACTGGGTTTGTTGGCTATGATGATGTCTTGATCTGCATAGAGAATCCAGTCGTTATGAAAGGTAAATTGGGTTTGCTTTGGGTGCTGAGGTGAATTTAATGTAGAAGAGTGCATTTCGTTCGCTTGCCTTGTAGAATGTGATGTTATTTTAAACTAAAGGGTGTGATGAAGATGGCTAAAAAAGTCTCTGTTTTATTTGTTTGCTTGGGGAATATATGTCGTTCACCAACGGCACACGGTATTTTTCGTCATTTGGTAAAAAGTGAAGGGTTGGAAGAGCTGATTGAGATTGATTCTGCGGGTACAGCGGCATTTCACATAGGTAAGTCACCCGATACACGCTCGACAAGGGTTGCGAAAGAGCGTGGGATAGATATGTCTGATTTAAGAGCAAGACAAGTCGATTTGGGGGATTTTTATCAATATGATTATGTATTAGCGATGGATGAAGCAAACTTTTTTAATTTAAAAGAGATGGCACTGCCTGAGCATTATGACCGAATTAAACTATTTTTAGAGTTCGCCAGTGATTACGATGAAATAGAAGTGCCTGATCCATACTATGGCGGAGCGCAAGGGTTTGACCATGTTTTTGACTTAGTCGAATCTGCTTCACGAGGCTTGTTGCAACATATTCGGCAGAAGAATTTATAGAGGCTTTTATCTGAGAGGGGGGGGATAAAAAAAGGCGCTAAATTTAGCGCCTTTTTTAGAGCTTACGAAAAGAGTGGTTTATGACTCTTTTTGGGTTGGCCTTTTGGGTGTATTTACAGCCGTTTCTGGATTTTCTTCCTGAGCGGGTGTTTCTATCACGGTTTCAGAAGCGACTTCTTGAACGGGTGTTTCTGCCACGGTTTCAGAAGCGACTTCTTGAACAGGTGTTTCTACCACGGTTTCAGAAGCGACTTCTTGAACAGGTGTTTCTACCACGGTTTCAGAAGCGACTTCTTGAACGGGTGTTTCTACCACGGTTTCAGGAATGACTTCTTGAACGGGTGCTTCTGCCACGGTTTCAGGAATGACTTCTTGAACGGGTGTTTCTGCCACGGTTTCAGGAATGACTTCTTGAACGGGTGTTTCTGTCACAGTTTCAGAAGTGACTTCCTGAACAGGTGTTTCCACTACGGCTTCAGAAGTTATTTTTTGAACCGGTTTTTCGACGGTTTTTTCAGGCATACTTACGGTGGTTTGATTAACCGTCTCTTGTTGCTCTGTAGCTACTGGTTTTGTTGCAATCGTATTGGGTGTAACAGAGTTGATTGACATCTCTTCTGCACCAGCAGGCGCTCGACGACGACTGTTATAGCTACGGCTATTGTAGCGGCTACGATGACGTTGACCACCTGAACGAGGCTTTTTATTTTGGTTGGTATTTTTTGCCTCATTATCGGTGTTATTTTCAGTGGTTGCCGCAGTTTGTGACTTAGCCTCTTTTTCTTTGTTCGTATTATGATCATTGTTTGAATGACGGTTTGTTTTCTTGTGGTTATCAGAAGACGCTTGCTTGTCATTATGTGATGAAGAGGATGATTTTTTATCCTGGTCATCTGATATTTGGCGACGATTACGATGATTGCGTCGGTTACGATTTTCATCACGACGATTATTATTACGATGGCGTTGATGAGGTCGTTGTGGTTTTTTTGGTGTTTCTTCCTCAGGGGCTTCCTCTTCTTTGTTGAATAGGGAGCTCCAGATACGAGAAAATAGACCAGGTTTACTGGGCTCTTCTATTGGAACTGGTGTTGGAGGTGCGGTTTGTTGTATTGCTTTTACCGCTGGCTCTTCTTTTGGTTTTTGCTGTTTTTGATTTTGCGCTTCTTCCTGCGGAGAGAGTTCGGGCGCAATCATCTCTTTAATTTCATAGCTGGCATTAATGGGCGTTTCATCTCCGTTACGAGTGCGCTCTATAATGTATTGTGGTGTGGCCAAATTTTCATTGGGTACAATCAATACATGCAGACTATGGCGATCTTCAATTTTAATGATTTGATTACGTTTTTCATTGAGAAGAAAGGTGGCGACATCAACAGGCAGTTGCACCGTTACTCGGCGCGTTTGCTCTTTCATGCTCTCCTCTTCAAGCAGTCTTAGAATGGAAAGTCCTAGGGACTCTACGCCACGAATCACCCCAACACCATGACAGCGTGGGCAGACAATTTGCGTGGACTCTTCAATAGAAGGACGCAAGCGTTGACGAGACATTTCCAATAGGCCAAAGCGTGAAATTTTACCAATTTGTACACGCGCACGATCCGATTTAACGGAGTCGCGCATTATATTTTCAACTTCTCGCTGGTGTCGGCTGGAGTGCATGTCGATAAAATCAATTACGATGAGGCCACCTAAATCACGTAAACGAAGTTGGCGAGCAATTTCAGATGCGGCTTCCATATTGGTATTAAAAGCCGTTTCTTCAATATCACTGCCTTTGGTTGCGCGGCTTGAATTGATGTCAATCGCAGTTAAGGCTTCGGTGATATCAATTACGATGGAACCACCCGATGGCAACGTCACTTCACGCTGATAAGCGGATTCAATTTGAGATTCGATTTGAAAGCGAGTAAATAAAGGAATCGTATCTTGATACGGTTTTACTTTATAGACTTGCTGGGGCATGACGTGTTGAATAAAATCACGTGCTTTATGAAATACTTCCATGTTATCAATGATGATTTCACCAATATCTTGGCGTAAATAATCACGAATGGCTAAGATAACGATATCAGATTCTTGATGAATTAAAAATGGAGCCGCTTTTTCAGTTGACGCTTTTTGTACCGCTTCCCACAGTTGAACAAGGTAGTCTACCCCCCATTGAAGCTCTTCGGTGTTTTTGCCAACACCAGCGGTACGGACGATAATTCCCATGCCATCTGGTGTGTTTAAGTCACGTAATGTATCTCGAATACCTGAGCGATCATCCCCTTCAATGCGCCTTGAAATGCCACCCGCTTTTGGGTTGTTGGGCATCATGACGACATAAGGGCCGGCAAGGGTGATTTGAGTGGTAAGCGCCGCGCCTTTATTGCCTCGTTCTTCCTTTTGGACTTGAACGATGATCTCTTGACCCTCTTTTAATACATCACGGATGGAGAGGCGGCCTGATTCGGATTTGTTTTTTGGAAAGTACTCTTCGGCCACTTCCTTAAAGGGCAAGAAACCGTGGCGTTCAGAGCCGTAATCGACAAAAGCGGCTTCTAGGCTTGGCTCTACGCGAGTGATTCGACCTTTATAAATATTGGCTTTTTTCTTTTGATGATGCGGGGTTTCCACATCTAAATCGTATAGTGTTTGCCCGCTTACAAGGGCGATGCGCGTCTCTTCTACTTGAGTCGCATTAATGAGCATTCTTTTCATGCTGTTCTCTTTTTTGGTAATGCTGGGTGCATTAATACAAAGAAAAAAGTCCAACGAAAATAACCGGTTAGCTAGAAAAGTAGATGTTGTTTAGGCGAGTTGTTGCAACAAAAATAGTGGGCTTTTGGAGTAAACGTACGAAGATAAACTAGGGCATGTAAGGAGGGTAATAGGGAATAAATAGGCGGTTATGGATGGTCCAGTTTGTTCACCTTTATTCTGGTTTTTGACCCCGCCATGTCGCTTATTCGTTGCATGGCGTATTGCTGGTCACCTATTTTTTTATTCTTACTTAATGCGGCGTTTGATTCATCGCTGTTTTTATCTTTAATGTGCCATGTTAGGCTAAATGATTTACCGTATTGCAAATCATCGGAGTCTATTTTTGTGTAACATTGGTATTGAGCAAGGGTCTCTATACTGTTTTATTTATAGCCACTTGCTCTAGCCGGCAGACGGTTTGTCTGTCTTTTACAAAGCGTTACTTTTAAATCTTAAAATTGTTCTCGTATTACTATTTTGACGTCTTAGGAATCTTGTTAAGAGCGTTCTGCGTCAATCAGTTTTAAGGCTTTTTTCTTGTATTTCAATGCTGACCCAGAGTTTTAGTCGGTAACAGAAAAAGTTTATTTTGCTCGTTTTAAAGTAAAGCGAGCATCGGGAACTTTTATTGTTATTTTTTTAAAATTCTTTTATATTCATCATCCATTTTTGTTGATGATGAGATCAACTTACAAATTTAGCGGGTGCAAATATAGCATTCATTTTTACGCTATGCAATGACAACATGCGATTCAGGCTGTAAACTGTGGCAAAAACTGTGAATAGTCTGTGGATAAGTTAAAAAATATGGCAAATGTAAGAATGATTGAGGTGACGGAAGAGGATGAGGGTCAGCGAGTTGATAACTTTATGATGCGTCATTTACGTAAGGCACCAAGAACGCTAATTTATCGTATTATCCGTAAGGGAGAAGTGCGAGTCAATAAAGGGCGGGTTAAGGTCAGTACTCGTCTCAAAGCGGGTGATATGGTTCGAATCCCCCCCGTAAAAGTGCCTGAAAAGGTTGAGATAAATGAATCAGATATTCCCCATAGTCAATTAAAGCGCATTGAAGAGAGCATTTTATTTGAAGATAAAGATCTAATGGTGATCAATAAACCCTCTGGTGTGGCTGTGCACGGTGGTGGTGGGATGAATTGGGGGTTGATTGAAGTGGTACGGGTATTAAGGCCTTTGGCAAAGCGCTTGGAGCTGGTACACCGTATTGACCGAGATACCTCGGGTTGTTTATTGATCGCAAAAAAAGCGTCTATATTAAAAGACCTTCATGCGCAAATTAGAGCCAATAAATTTGATAAACGTTATTTGGCGATTGTGATGGGGCGCTGGCCTGATATTGCCTTGAATCAGGTTAAAAAAATAAATTTGCCGTTACGTAAAGACCACTTAGAAAATGGTGGCTGGCATGTTTTCGTGGCGAAAAAGGGAGAAGAAGGGAAGGAAGCGGTCAGTTATTTTCGACTAGAGGAGCATTTGAATGGATGCGATTTAATGTCGATAAAGTTAAAAACAGGGCGAACCCATCAGATTCGAGTACACGCCTTGGCGCAGGGCTGTGCATTGCTCGGTGATGATCGCTATGGTAATCGAGAAGAGAATAAGCGGTTTCGAAAAATGGGGATGAAGCGTTTGGCATTACACGCTCAGTTTTTAGGGTTTACCCATCCAGCAACACAGGAGTGGGTGGAGTTTGAAGCCCCGTTGTACGCTGATTTTAAACAAATTATAAGCACATTAAAAAAGTAAAAGAATTAGATAAATGATGAAGAAATATAAAGCAATTATTTTTGACTGGGACGGGACTCTGATGAATTCAGAAAATCGTATCGTTAACTCCATTCAGTATGCAGCGAAGGCATGTGGTTTTCCCGTGTTGCCTCACGATGAATCAAAGCAGATTATTGGTTTGAGCTTAGAAAATGCAATTTTAGGTTTATACCCTAATGCAGATCAGCATCAGGTGGTTGCCATGGCGGAAGCCTATACTCAGTTTTTTCTAGAAGAGTGTGATGTGCTGATGGAGGCTTTTGATGGTGCCGAGGCGTTGCTGTATAACTTAAGTCAATCAGGTGTTAAGTTGGCAATTGCGACGGGCAAAAGTCGCAAAGGATTAAATCAGATATTAAAAGAGAGTGGGTTTGGTGTGTATTTTGATATGACACGTACGCCAGTAGAGTCCGCCTCTAAGCCTGATCCTTTGATGTTAGAGCAGATTTTAACCGAGTTTAATTTATCCGCTGATGAAGCGGTGATGATTGGCGATACCACGTTTGATATGGAGATGGCACAAAATATCGGAATGGATCGTGTGGCATTGAGTCATGGCGTGCATCAAATGGAGGTGCTGTCACCTTATGCTCCCGTTGCCGAGTTGGATTCGTTGCAAGCGTTAAATGCTTGGCTACTTCCCCGTCTTTAATGAACGGGGGTTGAGTGGCAACGGGTAGCCCATTTGATAAAAAATATGCGTCAGTTCTATGAGGGGTAAGCCGATTAAGGCATTTGGGTCTTTGCTGGTGATTTTTTCAAAAAGGGTGATGCCCAACCCTTCGGACTTGAAGCTTCCTGCACAGTTGAGTGGCTCTTCAATATCAATGTAGCGCTCAATCACCTCTTTAGAGAGTTTTCTAAAGTGTACTTGAGTCACATCCATTGCTTCAAATATTTGCTGTGTATCTGTGTTGATGACCGTTAACCCAGTATAGAATGTAATGTTTTGTTGGCTAAATTGTTGTAGTTGTTTTATCGCATTGGTCACGATGTGTGGCTTACCGATCGGCTTATTTTGAAAAACAGCACACTGGTCTGAGGCGATAATGATCTGTTTGTCGTTGGGCGCATTCAGCGAAATGAACTGGGCTTTTGCGGTAGATAGGCGAGCAACCATTGCTTGAGGCAGTTCGTTCTTTAAAGGTGTTTCATCAACTTCTGGCGCGACCTGCTTAAAGGCTAGGTGAAGTTTATTGAGAAGTTGTGCTCGAAAGGGAGAGGTGGAAGCTAAGGTGATGTGTGGCAGTGTTGTAGCATGATGGGGCATGAAATTAAGTCGCTTTTTAGTTTTGTAACAAATTGTTTTATAAGGGGAAGTGGCCAGTGTTTACTGTTTTAAATGTTAACCCAAACCCTTGCATAGAAACACGAATCTAGCGCAACCCTTTGAAAAGCCTAGTATCTTAAAATATTTCGCCGAACCTATGGGTGCGACTGCATATTTAAAAACCCTAGGTTTTCCAAATGCTTACACTATTTTTCACGTTTCTATGTAAGGGTTTGGGTTTGAGGTTTATATTGCAATGTAAAAATCCGTGTTTTTTTACGTTATTTTTTGACTTCATCAAATGATAACGGTATCATTCGCGCCTATGTTAGACAAGCTACCTGAATTTATTGATCCAATTAACGCAGTAAACCATAATAAACAATTTGTGGGGCGTGTCAATCAAAGCCGTTTAAAGCGTTTGGTTGAGTTGATTGGCAGTGCCGATCGCGATATTCAGGTCGAACTGAATTTTTATTACGATAAAGTGTTAAAGTTTCCTGCTTTTACGATGAAGTTGGAGACGGTTTTAGAATTGCAGTGTCAGCGTTCGTTAGAGATGTTTGATTTTTTGGTTCAGTCTGAAGTGAAGGGCGTTTTTACCGAATCGTTGCTACTGACAAAAGACTTGCCAGCAGAAATTGAGGTGTTTGAATTAACGGAGGATAAAATGTCCTCTTTTAATTGGGTTGAAGAAGAGTTGTTGTTGTCTGTGCCACTTGCACCGATTGATGATTCAAGCTCAATGCAGTATGAAAATGAGAGCATCTCAGTAATTTCCGATGATGACAGTGCTGAAAAAACAAACCCATTTGCAATATTGCAAACGTTAAAAAAATAAAAAATATTGAATAATTGTAACTGCTCAGTGAGTAGTCAATATATAAAATAGCGGTTCAGGTTGTATCTGAACCGTTACGAATAATTTAGAATACTTTATTTAGGAGAGTACCATGGCAGTCCAAAAGAGCCGTAAAACCCCATCAAGACGTGGAATGCGTCGTTCACATGATTCATTATCTGCACCAACGTTAACCGTTGATGAAACAACGGGTGAAGTTCACCGTCGTCATCATGTTACAGCGGATGGATACTATAAGGGCAAAAAAGTCGTTCAAGATAAGGCTTAATTTATCTTGGCTATCAAAATTGCCATCGATGCGATGGGCGGTGATCATGGCTTGCCAGTCACCGTTCCAGCGTCTCTCGATGCACTCCAAAAATTCTCTGATATTCACATTATTTTAGTCGGTAAAGAAGACTTGATTAATGCAGAACTTTCAAAACATCAACATGATGACTCTCGAATCTCTGTGCAACACGCTGAACAAGTGGTTGAAATGGATGATTTACCCTCAAATGCGTTAAGAAAGAAAAAACAATCTTCCATGCGTATTGCCTTAAATTTAGTGAAAGAAGAGCAGGCGCAAGCGTGTGTCAGTGCTGGAAATACCGGTGCTTTAATGGCGGTCGCTAAGTTTGTGTTGAAGATGCTACCTGATATTGAACGCCCTGCGATTTGTACCACGATGCCGACCATGAAAGGCCATGTTCATGTGTTGGATTTGGGGGCGAATGTTGGCTGTACTGGAGAGCAGTTAGCACAATTTGCCATGATGGGAACCGTATTGGCTCAAGCCGTAGATGATAACCCCTCTCCTAGAGTGGGGTTGTTGAATATTGGGGAAGAAGAGATTAAAGGCCATCCTCGTATTAAAGAAGCACACGTACTTTTACAGTTGCCGAGTATGAACTATATTGGCTATGTTGAGGGAGATGATATTTTTAAAGGCGATGTAGATGTGGTTGCCTGTGATGGTTTTGATGGTAATATCGCCTTAAAATCCAGTGAAGGGGTGGCTAAAATGATCTCTTTCTATTTGAAGGGGGCGTTTAATAAAAATATATTTACCAAACTGGTCGCCGTTATTGCCTATCCTGTTTTAAAATCATTTAAAAGTAAAGTAGATCCTGGTCGTTATAATGGTGCTTCTTTATTGGGCTTGCGTAAGATTGTGATTAAAAGTCACGGCAGTGCTAATCGAGATTCTTATTTTCATGCCATCGCTGAAGCACGTTTAGAGGTAATGAAAAATGTGCCAGAGCTTATCTCTTCAGAAGTTTCTAAATTGATTAAACAACAAGCCAATGAAATAGGTGTCGAATAGGTCGCTTTTTCTCTAGGAGGCTGTCCGAGAACTAAAAGCCGACTGCAAATCCCATAAACATCATAATCTGAGTTTATCAAAATCGTTAAATAGCCGTGCTATTCGCCTCTTTTGATAAACTCACCTTATAACGTTTCTGTGATTTTCGTTACGATTCTAGTTCTCGGACAGCCTCCTAGTTTGTCAAACTAATATTCTAAAAAAGGCGTTTTAAACGCCTTTTTGCTTTACTCCATTTCGCTTGGAAAGGTATCTTAAAATAATGAGTCAAAAAATTTACAGTCGTATTATTGGGACAGGTGGCTATTTACCTGAAAAAATCCTGACCAATGCAGAACTTGAAACAATGGTTGATACCAGTGATGAGTGGATTCGTGAACGTACGGGTATTGAACAGCGCCATATTGCGGCCGAGGGTCAGACCACATGTGACTTAGCGGAGCAAGCCTCGTTAAAAGCACTTGAGATGGCGGGGCGGGAGGCCAGTGCCATTGATATGATTATTGTGGCAACTACAACACCAGATAAAATCTTTCCGAGTACCGCCTGTTTGTTGCAACAACGTTTAGCCATTCATGACTGTCCTGCCTTTGATATTCAAGCCGTGTGTTCTGGGTTTGTGTATGCATTGAGTGTGGCTGACCAGTTTATTAAAACAGGGATGGCTAAATGTGTTTTGGTTGTCGGAGCGGAGACCTTATCGCGTATAACAAACTGGACAGACCGCAATACCTGCGTGTTATTTGGCGATGGTGCGGGAGCGGTATTGTTAGAAGCTTCGGAACAACAAGGTATTCTTTCAACCCACATTCATGCAGATGGGCAGTATGAAGAGTTGCTTCATGTGCCATCTGGGTTATCAAAGCTAGCGAAGACCGACTCCATTGAAGAGCGTACCATGAACATGAAAGGCAATGAAGTGTTTAAAATGGCCGTGAATACATTGAGTCGTATCGCGAAAGAAACGTTAGAAGCGAACGGTTTGCAAAAAGAAGATATTGATTGGTTAGTACCACATCAAGCGAATTTGCGCATTATTAAGGGGACGGCTAAAAAATTAAAGCTTTCACCAGAACAAGCCGTGATTACGGTGCACAAGCATGCAAATACCTCCAGTGCTTCTGTACCTATGGCATTAGATGAAGCCATTCGTGATGGTCGGATTCAACGAGGCCAGTTATTATTGTTAGAAGCCTTTGGTGGCGGGTTTACTTGGGGTTCCGCGTTAATACGTTATTAACGCCTTTTAGTATCTTCTGAATTCAGCGATTAAAAGTAAAGTAAGAAATGAGTAAAGGTAATTAAAGTTATGTCGTATGCATTTGTTTTTCCAGGTCAAGGTTCACAGTCGGTAGGAATGTTATCGGAACTTGCCGCCTCTCATTCACAAGTAGCAGAGGTGTTTGATGAAGCCTCTTCTGTGTTAAGTTACAATTTGTGGGATGTGGTACAAAATGATACAGATGGTAAGTTAAATCAAACGGATGTGACGCAACCCGCTATGTTGGCGGCAGGCATTGCGGTATATCGTACCTTATTGACACAAACTGACGGCTCGCCTGCCTTTATGGCTGGCCACTCTTTGGGTGAATACACGGCATTAGTTGCCAGTGGTGTGATGACGTTGGCGCAAGGCGTTGAGTTGGTTGCGGAGCGTGGGCGATTGATGCAAGCGGCTGTTCCTGCGGGGCAAGGCGCAATGGCAGCTGTGCTGGGTTTAGACGATGCGCAAGTGCTGGCTGTATGTGAACAGGTAGATGGCATTGTAGAGGCCGTTAATTTTAATTCGCCAGGTCAAGTGGTGATTGCAGGTAATAAAGATGCTGTGGAGGCCGCGATGGTTTGTGCCACGGAAGCGGGTGCGTCTCGTGTTGTACCTTTGCCTGTCAGTGTACCGTCTCATTGTTCTTTAATGAAGTCAGCCGCCGATCAGTTGGCCGAAAAGCTTAAAGAGATGGATTTTAATATGCCTGCGGTACCTGTTTTGCATAATGTTCAATTTAGCGAAGCAAAAGAGGTTGATGAGATTAAAGCATTGCTGGTTCAACAATTGTATCGTCCTGTACAGTGGGTTGAGACAATAAATGCGATGAAGAATCAAGGGGTTGAATCTCTGTATGAGTTGGGGCCTGGTAAAGTTTTAATGGGATTGAATCGCCGAATTGATCGAAAAATGAAGGTACAACCCGTTTTTGATGACGCAACATTAGAAAAAGCGTTAGCAAGTTTGTAGAATAGTCAGTATCATTACCGGATTGGATTAAATATCCTTATTAAATAAAAAATTTAGGCAGGAATATCATGTTAACAGGAAAGGTTGCATTTGTTACGGGTGCAAGTCGTGGAATCGGTAAAGCGATCGCTTTAGAGCTGGCCTCACAAGGTGCGATAGTGATTGGAACCGCAACGTCAGAGAGTGGCGCAGAGAATATTTCAACATATCTTAAAGAAGCAGGCGCTCAAGGTGCTGGAAGATGTTTGAATGTCACCGATCCTGAGATGATTACCACGGTGTTAGCTGAGGTGACGAAAACCTTTGGTGTGCCAACGATTTTGGTGAATAACGCTGGTATTACACGCGATAATTTATTAATGCGAATGAAAGACGATGAATGGAATGATATTATCGAAACCAATTTAAGTTCAGTTTTTCGCATGAGCAAAGCTTGTTTACGTGGCATGATGAAAGCCAAAGGAGGGCGTATTATTAATATTGCCTCCGTGGTCGGAGTGATGGGCAATGCGGGGCAAACTAACTATGCCGCAGCTAAAGCGGGTATCATTGGATTCAGCAAGTCGTTAGCACGAGAAGTGGGTACACGAAATATTACCGTGAACACCATTGCGCCAGGGTTTATTGATACCGATATGACGCGTGGTTTACCAGAAGAGCAACGTGAAGCACTTACTAAACAAATTCCATTGAATCGTTTAGGCGCACCAGAAGACATTGCAAAATCGGTCTCTTTTTTAGCGGGAGAGGGTAGCGCTTACATTACAGGTCAAACCCTGAATGTAAATGGTGGTATGTACATGGTTTAAATCATGTTATTCCCTTTTTTATGGGAGTAATGATAAATTTATTTTTGATAAGACTTGAAAAACGCTGGTTATAAAGCGAGAATACGTCAAAATTAATAAGATTTTTAAAAATAACTAAAGCTGGAGAATTCCATGAGTAGCATTGAAGAACGCGTAAAAAAAATTGTAGTTGAGCAATTAGGTGTAGAAGAAGATCAAGTAACAGCTGATGCTTCTTTTGTTGATGATTTAGGAGCGGATTCTTTAGATACCGTTGAGCTCGTAATGGCTTTAGAAGAAGAATTTGATTGCGAAATTCCTGATGAAGAAGCGGAAAATATTTCTACATTGGCACAAGCAACTGCTTACGTAAACGCTAACCTATAAAATATAGGTTCTTAAGTTGTATTAAAAAAGCCGTATTTTTACGGCTTTTTTTGTTTTAAAAGAGAGGGTGTCGGTTTGACTAAACGTCGTGTTGTGATTACAGGTGTGGGTGCGTTGTCTGCGGTTGGGTTAACGGTTAAAGAGAACTGGGATAACCTAGTGGCAGGCAATAGTGGTATTGACTATTTAAATAAATTTGACACAGATGCATACACCGTAAAATTTGGTGGTGTTTTAAAAAACTTTAATGCGTCGGATTATATTTTGCCTAAAGAAGCCAAAAAAATGGATCCTTTTATTCATTATGGCATCGCAGCAGGTGTACAAGCGGTTCAAGATTCAGGTTTAGAGATTACTGAAGAGAACGCCACGCGTATTGGTGTCTCCATTGGTTCAGGCATTGGTGGTATTGGTTCCATCGAAACACAGCACAGTATCTACTTAAAATCAGGCCCACGACGCGTCTCTCCCTTCTTTGTCCCCAGTTCCATTATTAATATGATTTCAGGCAACCTCTCTATTATGCTGAGTCTGAAAGGGCCTAACCTAGCCATCTCCACCGCATGTGCCACGGGTACGCACAGTATTGGAGATGCCGCACGAATGATTGAATACGGCGATGTCGATGTGATGGTTGCGGGAGGGGCAGAACATGCCACTACACAACTTGGTTTAGCAGGGTTTGCCGCAGCACGTGCGCTGTCTACTCGAAACGACGACCCACAAGCAGCCAGTCGTCCTTGGGACAAAGACCGTGATGGTTTTGTGCTGAGTGACGGCGCAGGTGCGGTGGTGTTAGAAGAGTATGAACACGCCAAGGCACGTGGTGCCGAGATTTATGCAGAAGTGTTAGGCTTTGGCATGAGTGGCGATGCCTATCACATGACCTTGCCTTCCAAAGGCGGCGAAGGGGCAGGACGTTGTATGACGACGGCACTTAAAAATTCTAAACTGGATCCGACTCAAATTAACTACATCAATGCACACGGTACGTCCACGCCTGCGGGGGATTTGTGTGAGACCAGCGCGGTTAAGTCCGTCTTTGGTTCGCACGCTTACGATTTAGCAATGAGTTCCACCAAATCTATGACAGGTCATGCTCTGGGTGCAGCAGGTGCAATGGAAGCGGTGTTTACTGCGCTGTCCATTAAAAACCAAACCTTGTTGCCCACCATTAATTTAGACAACCCTCAAGAGGGGTGTGATTTGGATTACGTGGCGCACGAAGCACGAGATGCCAAAATAGAGTACGCCTTGTCAAACTCGTTTGGCTTTGGTGGCACCAATGCCACGCTTGTCTTAGGTAAAGTTTAATGGCCTGTTTTCTCGGACAGGCTCCTAGCGTATGTCAAACCACTCTTTTAGCTTAGCCGTGATCACTCGTGCCATTTCGCTTGAAAATGCTCCCTTCCTTGATTTATCGCAGTTACACGCCTTAAATCCAGGGCGCTATCCTTTCTTATTAGAAAGTGTTGCGAAAGGGGAATTGGGTGAGTACGACATTCTTTTTGCGTTTCCACAGGAAACCATTTCACTGCATCCATCGGCGGATAAACAACATTTTTTAGACCGTGTGAACAAACAACTTGAACAGAACCATGTAAACGCTTGTGATAATGAGGCCAACTTACCCTTTACAGGCGGTTGGTTTGCCTACTTTAGTTACGATTACGCACAAGTGGTTGAGCCCGTTTTAGACCTACCTAAATCTAACTTTCCTTTGGCGGTATTAACCCGCATTCCAGCCGCAGTCATCATTAAGCATGCCACGCAAGAGTTGTTTATTATTGCGGAACCCGAACAGGCTTCGGTATTAGACCAAATGGAAGCAGACATTCAAAAGCTGGCGTCGTTTGAATTTCCCCCCCTCCCTATTAACACAACACAATTTATAAAAGAACCAGACGAGAAATACCTGAAAGGCATTCAATCCATTAAAGAGTACATTTTATCGGGGGATATTTTTCAAGTGAACTTGTCACGTCAATGGCAGGTCTCATTAGATAAACAAGTGAGTGCTTTAGCGGTCTATCGGGCACTGCGAGAGAATAACCCCGCCCCTTTTGCCGCATTAGCAACGTTTAAAGATCAAAATAATCAGCCGTGGCATATTATCAGCTCATCGCCTGAGCGGTTAGTCAAATATCAAGCCCCTTGGGTTGAGGCGCGTCCCATTGCGGGCACTCGAAAACGCAGTACCAATCTTAAAGCCGATCAAGCCTTAATGGACGAACTCATCGCACACCCCAAAGAGCGTGCCGAGCATATTATGCTCATTGATTTAGTGCGCAATGATTTGGGGCGTATTTGCCAGCACGGAACCGTCGAAGTCAATGAACTGATGGTGGTCGAAACCTATGAGCATGTGCATCATATTGTGTCCAATGTACGGGGTAAGCTACAACAAGGCTTATCGCCATTGGACATTCTTCATGCGGTTTTTCCTGGAGGTACGATTACTGGCTGCCCTAAAATTCGATGCATGGAAATCATTGCCGAACTGGAGCAGATGCCTCGTGAAGCCTATACAGGATCGCTTGGCTATATTAACCGCGATGGCTCATTGGATTTAAATATCCTGATTCGCACCATGATACAGTTTGAAAAAGAGGGCGTGCCTACGGTACAGTTTCGAGCGGGTGGCGGTATCGTTGCCGACTCCATTGCCGAGCATGAGCTGAAAGAGGCAGGCCATAAAGCCAAAGGACTGATTCAGGCACTCTCATGATACCGACACCTCACACACATAAAACACAAACCTACTTAAACGGCCAGCCAGTCGATTCCGTTTCAATACAAGACCGAGCCTTACAGTATGGGGATGGATTTTTTACCACCCTGTTGGTGGTTGATGACTT
>UOFB01000102.1_pt1 | contig 17396 bp, 15 predicted proteins | sample 1988871 | NCBI WGS metagenome assembly UOFB01 (sample SAMEA4712195, study PRJEB27164) | hydrothermal vent metagenome | biome: marine basaltic hydrothermal vent biome; feature: marine hydrothermal vent; material: mineral | place: Pacific Ocean | collected 2011-06-14/2011-07-23 | depth 1719 m | reverse complement strand
TTTATCATTTGCCTTTATCAAGTTTAAACCTGGTGAAGCCAGAGTCCTTTGAATGGTTAACACCAGGGTTATTAAAAGAAAAAACGGCTTTTTACATTAAGTCACTCCCCAAAGCATTAAGAAAGCAATTTGTACCTGTGCCACAGTATGTTGCGTTGGTATTGGAGGAGATGTCCTCGGATAAACCAGAGTGTTATCTCCATCAACTGGTGTGGGCATTGAATCGTCGGGGGAGCGAGAAAGTAACAAGTCAGCATTTTGCTGATATTGAGTTACTAGAACACTTAACCCCCTTTTTTGTGTTAAAAGATGAGAGAAATAATACCTTAGCTGAAGGAGGTGATTTAGCGGCGTTAAAAGCCGATTATCAACATTTAGTGGATGCGAAAATTCAGCAACATCAATCGACATCGAAAAGCACAGAGCAAGAGATTGATACGTGGGATTTTGGTGACTTGGCAGAATCACAAAAAATTAAGCACCAGAAAACAGAGATGGAAGCCTATCCTGTGTTACAACACAGGGGGGGTAAAATTGTACTAACACTCATGAGCGATCAAGCGGAGGCGTTAAAAATGCATGGTGAGGCGGTATTGGTCTTAATACGCCGAATACTGGCGGATAAATTGAAATATTTACAAAAAAAATTACCATTGCAAAAAGCGTGTTTATGCTATGCCCCTTATGGCACCTGTCAGGACTTAACTGAGCAGGTGATTGATCGGGCGTTAATGCAGTTGGTGCCCGAACCAGGGATGATTCGAATCCAGCGTGATTTTGATGCGACATTGGAGGTGGCACGACAACAGTGGATTGAAGTGGCACACGCCGTAGCGAATCAAGTGAATGATGTTTTTGTCTTGCACCAAAAAATTACAAAACGAGTCAAGGGGCGAGTCAACCCACGTTGGCTGGGTTCGATGGCCGATGTTAAGGCGCAATTAGATGGCTTAATCGCAAAAGACTTTGTGCGTAGCACGCCAGATATTTGGTTTAAACAGATCGTACGCTATTTAAAAGGCATTGAAGTACGTTTGGAAAAAATAGACCAAGACCCCAGTAAAGATCAGCTGGCAGTACGCCAAATACAATCCTTATTAGCTAAGTATGAGTATTTATCGCACGATATCGCGTATCAAAATACGCCTGAGTTAATGGAATTAAGGTGGTGGATTGAGGAGTTACGGTTGTCGTTATTTGCACAGCCGATGAAGACACTTAAGCCTGTTTCGGTGAAACGCATTGAAAAAATGATGAAAAATTTGGAATGAATAGACAAATTTTTCTTTCATTTTTTTAAAATAAGTAAAAATTAGGATAGAATAGCGCCTGAAATTTTTCATTTAAAAAAAAAGGATCGACAAATGGCTATTTTATTCAAAAACAAAGCACCTTATATCTTATCTTGTGCTTTATTAAGTTCAGCGGTGTTATTAAGCACGGGTTGTTCTAATGAGGGCAGTGATGATGCGAGCGAGAAGGGTGAAGCAGCCTCTTTATTAGAAAAAACAACGGCAGCTGGCACTTCGGTAGTGGATAGTACAAAAAGTGCCGTAGAAGAAACGGCTGATAAAGCGGCGGCAGTTGCTTCTGATGCAAAAGAAGTTGTAGTTGACACGGCTGATAAAGTGGCAGCAGTTGCTTCTGATGCAAAAGAAGTTGTAGTTGATACGGCTGATAAAGCGGCGGCAGTTGCTTCTGATGCAAAAGAAGCTGTAGTTGACACGGCTGATAAAGCGGCAGCAGTTGTTTCGAATGCAAAAGATGCGGTTGCAGAAAAAACAGAAGTGGTTAAACAAGCCGTGGTTGCTGAAGATAAATCTCATGGTCACGATCATGCTTCACCTGCTGTAGACGGAGCAAAGGTATTTGCTTCTTGTGCAGGCTGTCATGGTAGCAAAGCAGAGGGCGGTGTAGGTCCAAACTTAAATGCTCAAACGGCTTCGGATGTAGCGGATAAGTTAACTCGTTATAAAGCGGGTGAGCAGATTGGACCAATGTCAGGGATGATGACTCCGATTGCTAAAGGTTTAAGTGACGCAGACATTAAAGCGGTTTCTGAATATGTTGTGACACTCAAATAAGGCGTTAATTTCTATTTAGAGTCTATAAGAGACCTTTACACGAAAGGATGCACGGATAAAAAAGCCCCAAATTTGGGGCTTTTTTGTTTTTATAGAAGAGGAGCTCAACCGATAATTGATAATAAAATTCTATTCATTGTCAGTAATAGAATAAGGTAATGGTTCAATAAAGGCCAAGTCACCCGATTCCGTCATTAAATCTCTCTCAATGGCCTCTAAGCTTTTTAAGGTTCCGATTGCCAAGCAGAGCGTGCCTTCAAAGATGTTCGGGTTTGCAGTAATCACCGTTAATTTATGACTTTTTCCTGTAGTGTCTTTTAAGAAAAGTATTTTCCCTGGTTTTAAATCCAGTAAGGCATCACAGCGTATGCGGAACATTCGCTTAGTGACTTTTCCTCGATAATGCACTCGGGCAATCATTTCTTGTCCAGGGAAGCAGCCTTTTTTAAAATCAATGGCATTGAGTTTGTCTAAATTTAAAAACTGAGCTAAAAATTGTGCGGTGGTCTGCTCGGTCATTTCTGGTATGCCTGCGGCAATGTTGAGTAAGTTCCAGTCGTAAGAGTTAGTCACATCAGCATTGCTTCTTAAACTTTCCCATACTTTTTGCATTTGATCGGCAGGGCCAAATAGATCGTATTTATGATAAGGGCCGGGCACTTTGACCACACAAATGTCTTTCATCCCGTCTGTTTGAATGCAACCCGTTTCGTACACTTCTTTCACTTTGGTGTTTAAGCGTCGCTGAATATCTAAATCCCCAAACTCACCTGCAAACCCTATGTGAATAAGTTGATTTGACACGTCGGTTAACTGGACATCAGAGCGCATAATAAACATGCTTAAGCGTTTGAAAATGGCTTCTTTAAGGGAGTGGTTAAAGCTTAAATAGAGATCATCTTGGTATTTGAAGACTAAAAATAGGGCTAATACTTGCCCTTTGGGGTCGCAGTAAGCCGAAAGTTGCGCTTGGGTTTCGGAAACTTGATGGATATCGGTCGTTAGTTGCCCTTGTAGAAAGCTAACCGCATCGCTTCCTGAGACTTTAATGAGTCCTTGATGGGTTAAACTAGTGACAACGGGGCCATTTTTGATTAAAAATCGTTCCAGTTCTGTTTGACCGAAGGTTTTTATCTGACCCGTCGAATCAAATTGTGCATTTTGTGATCTTAAAAAATGCTGCCATTGTGGATCTAACGTTGAGCATTTCGTCTTGATTGTGGGCATATTATTTACCTTGTGTATTTCTTTGCAGGAGATGATACATTAGCTAAGCAAAATTACAAAAAAAATATTTTTGAGCCTTGAATGAGATAGCTATTCAATATGAGTGCTTGATATAGTAGTATGGTGTCAAACTAATCAGGTTAATGGAGGCCTAGGGTGTCGGAATCAAAACAAGAATTTTTAACTTTTGAAATAGGTTCGGAAGAGTATGCGGTTGAGATTATTCGAGTACAAGAAATTCGTGGTTGGGAAAAACCAAACCCTTTACCCAGTGTGCCGAGCTTTGTTAAAGGCGTGGTAAATTTGCGTGGTACGGTGGTTCCTATTATTGATTTGCGTGAAAAGTTTCATTTAAAAGTCAGTTATGACGACACGACCGTGGTTATTGTGGTTCATGTTATTACAGGAACAGGTGAACGTATTGTCGGTTTAGTTGTGGATGCCGTATCGGATGTACACTCTTTTGATATGTCTAAGTTACAGCCCGCGCCAGATATCTCTTCTTCATTAGAAAATCAATTTGTGGTGGGGTTGGCGACAATTGAAGAGGAAATGGGCTTGGGGGGACGTGGTAAGCAACAAGATTTTAATGAATCTGATCACCATAAATCACATGGGAAGATGGTGATTTTAATTGATATTGATAAATTGGTTTCAGAAGGGCTGATTGAAGCGATTGTGAGCGGAGATTCAGATGCTTAAGGAGGCCAATTGATAGACCTAAATCCTTACACCCAAATCCTTACATAGACTATTTTGGACGTAAAATAGTTGGTTTGGCTTTTTTATGTGTATGGGGGTAATCTAAATTAAAGTGTAGCCCTCGGCTCTCTTTTCGGCGTTGTGCGCTCATAATCATCAGTTCAGAAACCATTAGTAGGTTGCGTAACTCTAGCAGGTCGCTGGTTAGCGGGTGTTGGCGGTAGTACTCATTAATCTCTTTGTGTAAGTTTCTTAAACGCTTTCGTGCGCGTTTTAAACGGTCATTGGTTCTTACAATGCCGACATAATCCCACATGACTCGACGAATTTCATCCCAGTCATGCGTAATCAATATTTTTTCACTTGGTTCCGTGGTTCTTGAGCTGTCCCATGACCGAATCGCATCAAAGTCCTCTGTATCCGAAAGCTGGTTAAAGGCTTTTTCGATGCTTTGGTGTGCCATCTTAGCAAAGACCAACCCTTCGGTTAACGAGTTGCTGGCTAAACGATTCGCACCATGAAATCCTGTGTAAGCGGTTTCGCCAATTGCATACAATCCTTTTAATGAGGTTTGGCCTTCTAAATCGGTGACCACACCACCACAAGTGTAATGTGCAGCAGGTACAACAGGAATCGCTTCTTTGGTAATATCGATTCCAACGTTAAGGCAACGTTGGTGAATGGTGGGAAAGTGCTCTTTAATAAAGCTTTTTGGTTTGTGTGAAATGTCTAGATAGACGCAGTCAATACCGTGTTTTTTCATCTCTTGGTCAATGGCTCTGGCGACAATATCTCGTGGCGCTAAATCGGCACGAGCATCGTATTGCTTCATAAATGGTGCACCATTGGGAAGCTTTAAAATAGCGCCTTCCCCACGTAAGGCTTCTGAAATAAGAAATGAACGGTCTTTTGGGTGGTACAAGCAGGTGGGGTGAAACTGATTAAACTCCATGTTGCCAACCGCACAACCCGCACGCCACGCCATTGCAATACCATCCCCCGTTGAAGTGTCTGGATTACTGGTGTAAAGATAGGCTTTGCTGGCGCCGCCCGTGGCCAAAATTGTAAAGTGTGCCGCAATGTCATAAATTTTTTGTTCATTTTTATTGAGAACATAAGCGCCTAAGCAGCGATTTTTTTTTCGGTTTAAAATAAGATCAATTGAAATATGTTCGGGCAGAAGTGTAATATTGGGCGATTGTTTCACCGCATTAATCAAGCTATCAATCACTGAAAACCCAGTGTGATCGGCGGCATGAATGACTCGTCGGTGGCTATGTCCTCCTTCTTGGGTAAGGTGAAAGGGGAATTTACTGTGGTTTTTAGATTGATATGTACTAAATGGAACACCCAGTTCGATTAACTCTTGAATCGCTTCTTTGGCATGAGAGGCCACGATCGTCACGGCTTTTAAATCGCATAAGCCTGCGCCCGCATCAAGGGTGTCGTCAATGTGTGACTCAATATTGTCCAAGGGATCCATGACCCCTGCAATGCCACCTTGAGCATAATTAGTGCTGCTTTCTGTTGCTTGAGATTTGGCCAATAAAATAACCGTGTGAGACTGTGCCAACTTTAAGGCCGCGGTTAAACCTGCAATGCCTGTACCAATAACAAGTACATCGGTTGTTAAGCTTTGGCTTGATGTAGAGTGCGTCACAATTATCCTTTGGTCTTGAAGAGAAGGGGTCACATTTATGTCATGGTTGATGTATTGAAGCCATCATTTCTAACGTATTATAATTTAAATCCCCCCCCAGCCTTTAAAAAAGTAAGAGAAGCCTATGCAGGATACAGAATTATCGGAGCAAAAAATATTAACGGAACATGGGCGTGTGGTTTCGATAGAGGGTGAATTTGCTTACGTTCAAGTGGATGCTAAAGGGGGGTGTAATGGCTGTGCTTCGGCTTCCAGTTGTGGAACCTCGTCTTTAGCAGAATACTTTAAAGGTGGCACAAGAGGATTGATTAAAGTTAAAAATAGCGTGAACGCTCACAAGGATGATCGTGTATTGCTTATATTGGATCAGTCTCAATTAGTGAAACAAGCCTTTATGGCGTACGGAATGCCATTATTGGGCTTGTTTGTTTTTGCACTCTTGTTTCAATGGATTGGTGCCTCGCTGTTTGAATGGAGCAGTCATCTTCAAAATATATTGGCCATTATAGGTGGCTTTATGGGGGTTGGCTTGGGATGGCTGTTTACCTATAAACGTTATCAACCCGTACTGCCAGAGATAACGCTTTTAAATATGCAGTAGCCCCCATAGGTTCGGCAAAATATTTTAAGATACTAGGTTTTTCAAAGGGTTGCGCTAGATTTGTGTTTCTATGTAAGAATTTGGATTAACAGAAGTGCTTCAAACCCATGCGAAAGAGAAGAAATTAGCGTAAAATATGCGACATTAAATTTAAACCGAGACTTACTTTGTAAAAAATGTGTAAAAATCATAAAGTAAGTGCAAGGGGGCGATAGCCCCCTTTTTTTATAGACTGTATTTTTTCTCCCCCCCCCTCTTCCTCTTTTTTAGAAAGAGAATAGGGGGGGGAGAAAAAATTTGGAGCATCAATGTCAGACAACTTAACGTTTATTCGTAATTTTTCAATTATTGCCCATATTGACCATGGTAAATCCACCATTGCCGATCGATTTATTCACTTGTGTGGTGGCTTATCAGATCGTGAAATGGAAGCTCAAGTACTTGATACCATGGACATTGAAAAAGAGCGTGGCATTACCATCAAAGCGCAAAGTGTCACATTGAACTATAAAGCGAAAGACGGAAATACCTACCTGCTAAACTTTATTGATACCCCTGGGCATGTCGATTTTTCCTATGAAGTGTCTCGCTCACTGGCCGCGTGTGAAGGCGCGTTATTGGTTGTCGATGCGTCTCAAGGCGTGGAAGCGCAAACCGTTGCCAACTGTTACACTGCGATTGAGCAAGGGCTTGAAGTATTGGTGGTACTTAATAAAATTGATTTGCCAGCCGCAGAGCCAGATAGAGTGATTGAAGAGATTGAAGAGATTATTGGTGTGGAAGCGGTCGATGCCGTTCGAGCCAGCGCCAAGGCGGGCATTGGTATCGAAGAAACCTTAGAAGACATTGTTGCAAAAATCCCCCCCCCTCTAGGAGATCCCGAAGCGCCTTTAAAAGCGTTAATCATAGACTCTTGGTTTGATAACTATTTGGGCGTGGTTTCATTGGTTCGTGTGATGGACGGTCGTATTGTTAAAAAGACTAAAATGAAAGTCATGTCCACCAAAGAAGAGTATGTGGTGGATGATGTGGGCATTTTCACCCCAAAACGCACCTCAACATCGGCTTTAAGCGCGGGCGAAGTGGGCTATGTTATTTCAGGCATTAAAGACATTGACGGTGCACCTGTTGGAGATACCTTGGTTGATGCCACGAAACCTGACATGGAAGCACTTCCAGGGTTCAGTGCCGCACAACCTCGTGTCTTTGCAGGGATGTTTCCCATCTCTTCAGAGCAGTATGAAGACTTGCGTGAATCGTTGCGTAAACTTCGTTTAAACGATGCCGCACTGCATTTTGAGCCAGAAAGTTCCGAGGCACTCGGTTTTGGATTTCGTTGCGGGTTCTTAGGCATGTTGCACATGGAAATTGTGCAGGAGCGTTTAGAACGCGAATACAATATTGATCTGATTGTGACGGCTCCCACGGTTATTTACGAAGTCTTAACCAAGGGGGGGGAACTTTTAAAAATTGATAACCCGTCCGAGTTACCCGATATGGGATTAGTGGAAGAGATTAGAGAGCCTATTATTCACGCTAATATTTTAGTGCCTAACGAATACGTAGGATCGGTTATGAAACTGTGTATCGAAAAACGTGGAGTTCAAAAAGACATGCAGTACTCAGGCGGCCAAGTGACCATTCAGTACGAGCTTCCCTTAAATGAAGTGGTATTGGATTTCTTTGATCGTTTAAAATCGTGCAGTCGTGGTTACGCCTCAATGGATTATGAGTTTAGGCGATTCCAAACGGATAATTTAGTGCGTATGGATTTCTTAATCAATGGCGAAAAAGTCGATGCTTTAGGGGTGATTGTGCATCGTAATGTGGCGGCACAGCGTGGTAAAGTGATCGTTGAAAAATTAAAAGAAGTGATTCCGCGTCAAATGTTTGATGTGGCGATTCAAGCGGCCATTGGTGCTAAAATTATTGGTCGCTCTAATGTGAAAGCGTTGCGTAAAAATGTAACCGCTAAGTGTTATGGTGGCGATGTCTCTCGTAAAAAGAAATTACTACAAAAACAAAAAGAAGGAAAAAAACGCATGAAGTCTGTCGGAAATGTAGAGTTACCGCAAGAAGCCTTTTTAGCCATACTCAGTACGGGAGAATCTTAATGAGTTTTGAACTAATTTTAGTGATCGTCACCGCCGTTAGTGGCGTGATTGCCTATGTGGATCACATTATTTGGCGTCCCAAGCGATTAAAAGCAGTCGTGGCCGCAAAAGAACCGATTATTGTTGAATATGCACGTTCTTTATTTCCAATATTTTTAATTGTGCTGGTCTTGCGTTCCTTTATTATTGAGCCCTTTAAAATTCCATCGAGTTCTATGTACCCAACCTTGCAAATTGGTGATTTTATTGTCGTTAATAAGTTTGCTTATGGAATCAAATTACCTGTGATTCAAACGACGGTTATTCCTGTTGGTACGCCTGAACGTGGCGATGTGGTGGTGTTTAAATTTCCAAATGACCCAACCGTGGACTACATTAAACGTGTGGTAGGGATTCCAGGGGATGAAATTAGCTACCTTAACCGTAACTTATTCATTAACGGTGAACGTGTTAAAACCGAATTAATCGGTAAATACAGAGGCTCGGATTCGGGTTCTATTATGAGCGGAGCATCGCTTGTTAAAGAGTTCTTTTTAGACGAACATTCACATCAGATTTTACTGGACATGGATAAGAAAAGTTTAGATCTGTCATCCATTAAAGTACCTGAAGGCCAGTATTTTGTGATGGGTGACAACCGTGATCACAGTAATGACAGTCGTTTTTGGGGCTTTGTACCAGCAAAAAACTTAAAAGGCAAAGCATTTGGTATTTGGATGAACTGGGATAACGGCATTAACTTTAATCGTATTGGTAAAGGTATTGAGTAAATGGCCAGTAAACCCGCCAAAAAACTTTCTGTTGAGCGCCTTGCCGCATTAGGCCAACTGTCTAAAAAACTAGGGTATCAATATCAGGATATCGGCTTATTGCAACATGCATTAACCCATCGCAGTATGGGGGCAAGAAACAATGAGCGATTAGAGTTTTTAGGAGACAGCTTGGTCAACTTTATGATTGCTGACGTGCTGTTTCACCAATTTACGAACTTGCCCGAAGGGGACATGAGTCGAGTACGAGCCCACTTAGTTAAAGGCGACACCTTGGCGCTGATTGGTCGAGAGTATGAACTAAGCAACTACCTTGTTTTAGGGCCTGGCGAATTAAAGAGCGGTGGGTTTCGACGTGACTCCATTATTGCCGATGCCGTAGAAGCCATTATCGCTTCTGTTTACGAAGATGGCGGGTTGGATGCCTGTCGTGCGTTGGTTATGCGTTTATACAACAAACGGTTAGAGGTACTCGACCCAAAAAACATTGGTAAAGACCCCAAAACGCGTTTGCAAGAGTGGTTACAATCCCGCAATCAACCCCTGCCAGAATACAGCATTATTATTGTCAATGGCGCAGCACATGCACAAGAATTTACCGTCTCTTGTTTTGTCGAAAAGCTGAATACCAAATTTGAAGCCACCGCAAATAACCGTCGAAAAGCAGAACAAAAAGCCGCCGAAGCCGCATTAAAAGCGCTTGGCGAAGCTTAAAGGAATTGAATATGAGTAAAACATTAGATGTAGACGCGATTTTAGCGGGTGGGAACGATTCAAATGCCGAGTCAAAAACTAACTATCAAACAGGGTTTGCCGCTGTTATTGGTCGTCCTAATGTCGGTAAATCCACCATTATGAATGAACTGCTGGGGCAAAAACTCAGCATTACTTCGCATAAACCACAAACCACACGCCATCGTATTCATGGCATTTACACCACCGATGCGCATCAAATCATTTACGTTGATACCCCCGGTATGCACCTAGGGGGGGAGAAATCCATTAACGACTACATGAATCGCACCGCCAACAGCGCGTTTGCTGATGTAGACGTGATTCTATTTGTGGTCGAAGCAGGCCGCTGGACTAAAGAGGACGAAGCGGTTGCGAAAAAGCTCGAAGGCATTGAGACACCCGTAGTGGTCTTAATGAACAAAATCGACAACTATAAAAACAAAGAAGATCTCTTTCCGTTTATGCAAACGGTAGGAGAGAACGTTCAAATGGATACCTTAATTCCCATTTCAGCCTATCAAAAAAGCGGTTTAGACTTAATTAAAAAAGAGGTACTAAAGTACCTGCCACATCAAGAAAAAATCTTTCCCGAAGAGTATATTACCGACCGTTCACAGCGTTTTTTAACCGCTGAAATCATTCGTGAAAAGCTAATGCGAACATTGGGTGAAGAAGTACCCTATGGCGCAACCGTTGAAATTGAACAGTTTAAATTTGATAAAGAAGAGGGGCGTTGGTTTATTAATGCGCTTATTTTGGTCGAACGTAAAGGGCAAAAACAGATAGTCATCGGTAAAAAAGGGGCGCTCATTAAAGAGATGGGCACGCAAGCACGTAAAGATCTCATAGGTCTATTGGATGGTCGAGTGCATTTAGAGTTGTGGGTTAAAGTGAAAGAAAACTGGTCGGACGATGCACGTGCCTTAGCCAGTTTAGGGTATGACGATAACTACAGCAGTTAAACGATAAAAGTTAAGCAGAGTGAGTTGGAGACTGTCTCATGGATATTGAACAGTCAGCGTTTGTGCTGCACAGCAGAGCCTATCGAGAAACCAGTGCCTTAGTCACCTTTTTTTCACCCGATTACGGTAAGTTTAACGGTATTGTTCGTGGTGTAAGGGGGGGGAGAAAAACCGCCAGTCAAAAATCAGCGTTATTGCAACCCTTTCAACTGCTTACGATTCAATGGCGAGAACGCGCAAATAAATCATCCGACCTCGTCTCCATCCATCAATTTGAACGAGCGGAGTTATACTTTCCCCTTGCGGGTGAAGTCAGTATTTGTGGCTTATACCTCAATGAATTGCTGTATCGCCTACTCTTTACAAAAGTAGGGGTCGGCGCATTGTTTAACGACTATCAACAAACACTCTACCAGCTATTAGCCGCACAAAATCGAGCCGAGCAAGCGTGGGCTTTGCGGCAGTTTGAGTTTCATTTGCTCAACGAACTGGGTCAAGGTATTGTGTGTGATGTCGATTTGGAACAACAGCCCATTGAGCCAACAGCCAACTACTATTTTTACCCCGAAACGGGGGCGATTAATGTCACACAAGATGGCTTAAAAACAGGCGTACCTATTCAAGGAAACAGCCTATTAGCGTTAGCAGAACAACGTTACTGTAAAAAGGCATTGCCCGACTTAAAACGACTGTTACGCACCGTATTAACCCAATATTTAGGCGAGAAACCAATTATGACTCGTCAGTTATTTAAGTAGAGACCTTTCGTGTAAAGGTCTCAAGTAAAATATTTCCCCCCCCCTCTACCCACTTGAAAAGGGAGAGGGGGGTAATAATATAATAAAGGAAACCTTGTATATGAACCCAATCTACCTTGGCCTAAACATTGATCACGTTGCGACTTTAAGACAAGCACGTGGCACACGTTATCCAGACCCCATTAAAGCCGCGTTAGATGCTGAAATGGCGGGTGCCGACAGCATCACTCTGCACCTGAGAGAAGATCGCCGCCATATTCAAGATGAAGACGTCGCCCGCATTATGTCTGTGCGTCAAACCAAAGTAAACCTAGAGATGGCGGCCACTGAAGAGATGATTCAAATTGCCTGCGCTTATCATCCTGAAGACATCTGCCTCGTACCCGAAAAACGCGAAGAACTCACCACCGAAGGCGGTTTAGACGTAGCAGGGCAGATGACGTGGTTAACCGAAACCTGTCATAGATTGGCGCAAGCCGAGTGTCGAGTCTCCCTGTTTATTGATCCCGATGAACGACAAATTGAAGCCGCCAAAGAAGTCGGTGCGCCCGTCATTGAGTTGCACACGGGAACTTATGCCGAACTAACCAAGCCCGAAGACATTGAAGCCGAACTCGAACGCATTCGTCATGCAGCCGAATACGCCACCCGTTTAGGCTTAGTCGTTAACGCAGGACATGGTTTGCATTACCACAACGTACAAGCTATTGCCGCCATTAAAGAGATTGAAGAGCTTAATATTGGTCATGCCATTATTGCACAAGCTATTTTTTCAGGCTTACCAGAAGCCGTACGAGAGATGAAACGTCTGATGATTGAAGCACGTCAACAAGCGTATTTAACATAGAGGGTAAGGTTTGTGATTGTCGGGGTTGGAACAGATATTGTAGACGTAGAACGCATCGCCAAAGTCTATCAAAGACAAGGGCAAGCGTTTGTAAAACGGGTACTCTCTAAAAGCGAACAGCTTGAGTTAGCGCAACATCACTACCCCGAACGATTTCTGGCCAAACGCTGGGCGTTAAAAGAGGCCGTCTCCAAAGCATTGGGAACCGGCATGGCACAAGGCGTTTGTTTTAAAGAGATGACCATTGGCCACAAAGTCACAGGCCAACCTATTTTATTACTGGAAGGAGCCACCCAACAAAAAGCCGATGAACTCGGCATTACCGATTGGGCGATCAGCGTCAGTGACGAAAAGCATCATACCGTCGCTTTTGTTGTGGCCGAAAATCGAGATTAAAAAATCTTCCCCCCCCCCTTATCTTGAATCATTGAAAACAAAAAATAAGAGCATTGAAGCATGAACAAAAGTATTTTAACCAACCTAATTGCCGCAACCATTCTTGCCTTAGGCTGGGGGTTGCAAAATGATTTTATTATGATGATTGGGCTTTTTGCACTATCAGGCGCATTAACCAACTGGCTCGCGATACACATGTTGTTTGAAAAAATACCTGGATTGATTGGCTCAGGCGTCATTCCCAATCGCTTTGAAGCCTTCAAAGAAGCCATTAAAATCTTAATGATGGAACAGTTTTTTACCCAAGAGAACATCGACCGTTTTGTATCAGGTGGTGGCGCATCTTCTAAGATTCACTTAGCGCCCGTTATTCAAAAAATAGATCTCTCCCCCTCGTTTGAAAAGCTCGTAGAAGTCATTATGAATTCCTCTTTTGGCAGTATGCTCGGCATGTTTGGCGGGGCAGAAGCCTTAACCCCGCTTAAAGACCCGTTTATCGCCAGTATGAAAGAGTCCATGATTGAAATTACTGAGAAAGACGACTTTGCACAACTATTACAAAATGAGGTAGACCAACCCGAAATGATGGCCGATATTCGAACCAAAGTCGCCGACATCATTGACGCACGCCTCGAAGAACTTACCCCCCAGCTCGTCAAAGAGATGGTGCAACAGATGATTCAAGAACATCTAGGTTGGCTCGTTGTTTGGGGGGGGGTGTTTGGAGGCATCATAGGGCTGTTTTCTGCGGTGATTATCAATATTCGATAAAAAAATAGGAGGGGAGCAAGGTGAGTTGAGCCTGCTCAAGAGAGGGTGCTCTGGAGTGCAAGGTGATTTGGGAGTATGATTAGGCCATTCAAACGATAGAAGTAAAGTGAGTTAACTCCATGAATACGCTTGACAATCAGTGTTGGACACAACGTTATACTGATTTTTTAAATGATTATGAACCTCGTCCTGCTCGTATTGTGTATCAACGTGACCGTGCTCGCGTTATTCATTCTGCCTCTTTTCGACGTTTGCAGGCAAAAACCCAAATTTTTGGGTTGAGTGAATCCGACTTTTACCGTACGCGCTTAACGCATTCAATGGAGGTAGCGCAAATTGGTTCGGGCTTGGTTGAACAACTGATTACCGTGGGCATGTCAGAGTCGGGAGAAGATGCGGCCTACATTGAGTGGTTGCCCTCATTTTATTTAATTGAAGCGATCTGTTTGGCGCACGACCTGGGTCACCCACCCTTTGGGCACGGCGGAGAGGTGGCGTTAAATTATATGATGCGCCATTACGGTGGCTTTGAAGGCAATGCCCAAACGCTCAGAATTATGACCACCTTGGGAGAATACACGCCAAGTAATGGATTGGATCTATCCAGAAGAACCATGTTGGGGGTTTTAAAATACCCCGCCATTTACAACGACATTACCGCCTCAAATTCCAACTATTTAGCGCAACTGCAAGAGCCCCAAGTCAACGATTTTAGAACCTTGCAAATGAACCGTTGGAAACCACCTAAAAGTCTTTATTTAGAAGAAAAAACCGTATTTGACTGGGTGGTTGAGCCATTTTCATTGGCTGATAGGACACGATTTACAGAGTTGACTGTTTGCGAGAAAGGACACTCTAAAACCAAATATACCGCACTGGATACCACCATTATGGAGTTGGCAGATGACATTGCTTACGGTATTCACGATTTGGAAGATGCCGTGGCTATGAAAATGGTGTCTCGTGAGTTGTGGCAAGCAGAAGTGATGGAAACCGATGTGTTTAAACAGTATGCATTATGGGATGACACCATGACCGAAAGGCTGTTTAGCCACTCTTCTAAAGGGCGTAAACATGCTGTGAGCAAAATGGTTGGTATTATGGTGGAAAGTATTTATATGGATGAAAATGAGGCGTTTGAACATCCGTTACTGCGCTATCAAGCCAAGCTGACATCTGGGCCTTCGGCCATTTTGAGTCTATTAAAGCGTTTTGTTTATAAGAATGTGATTACCATTCCTGAAGTGAAGCAGATGGAGTATAAAGGCCAACTTATTGTATTAGAGTTGTTTAAATCATTACGTGCCAACCCAAATGCATTATTGCCCTCTAAAAATTATGAAAAATACCAAAAAGCCGTTAGTGAACAAGCCAAACAACGGGTGATATCGGATTATATTGCAGGCATGACCAATACTTATGCCGCCAGACTTTACGCTAAGTTGTTTACGCCAGCACAAGGCTCTATTTTTGATATGTTGTGATGAGAAAATGATTGAAAAAATAGGAGTTAAATTTTTCTCCCCACTTTTTTGAGTGGGAAGAACCTTTTTTATCCGTGCGTCCTTTCGTGCAAAAATCTCTAAAGTTATCTTATAGAAATAAGTTTTGGAAGTTTAATGGGTAGAGGTTTAATGGGAATTGGCCCAATAATACGAGGTCTTTCTTGATTAAATAGATATTTAAATGAAAATACTCTTGTTTCTTGTGGTTTAAGAGAGCCTAATTTAAAGGCAATATTGATGGTAGAGTCGGAATAATCAAAAGAATACATGGGAGGGTTGTGGATGGGTTGTTGTGGGAGGCCGCAGTCTTGGTTTAGGATGTTTATAGGGTCTGTTGTCCATGTAGAACTAATACAAGTATTGTGGCCAACGGGGTCAACTGAGTAAAGAGCAACAGACAGTCCTTTTTTCCCAGATGCCCAAGCGATATTATTAGGATCTACACGAACTGATTGTCCTGGTGATGGATAATAATAGGTATGCCCTTTTCTATTTACTGTCTTGAAAGTGTTAGGTCGGTTTTGATCTGGATCTAAGCCTCTTGCATAGGTCACATTCTTTAAGGTACGGTATCCAGTATTTTTCATTTCAACACGAACAATAATTTCTCTAGAGTTTGGATCTACGGTATATTTTTGTGTGATATCTAGTTGGGAATTTTGGTGATTAATCGTTGACTTAACGAGTACACCACCTTCCTGAATTGTTGAATGACGATTAAGTCGAGAAATGCTTGTAGCTGGGATATCGTCAAATGATGTGTTTCCTCCATTGCTGTTGTTATTGGTAAATAGTTGATTGTTAAATCGTACTGAAAAGTACTCAAATGGTGTTCCAGGGCGAAGGTAATCTGGAGCATTAATTGTCCCTGTTCCAGAAGGGTTAAATGTTATTCCTAGTGGCTGACTTCCATTTCCAAATGTCCCATCTTCACTTACACAGGTAGCAATAAAATTATTTTCAAGAAAAATCCCGCCTGATTTTTCACAGTATTTTCGTGGGTTTTTTTCGTCAAGATGACGTTTACTGAAAGTCATACTGTCTATATTGTTGATATTCGGCTCTTTAAATTCAAGAGCATTAATGTCCATTCCAATTTTTTGAGCAGTGATGTAACTTTCTGGGTGATAGTCTTTTAAATAGGATGACAGGCTATCATCTTCGGTTGCAGAAAAGGCCATAACAGGGGGAAGTATTAAAAGACTTGCAATGGACTTAGCTAAATTATTCATTGTATATACCTCTATATTTAGTTGGTTTTATTGCTTACGAATATGTAAGTAATATTTATACTAGATTTTAGGTATTGCTTTGTCAACTAAAAGTATGTTATATAAGAAGGTGATTGTATTTTGATATAAAAAAATATTGATCGTGGTAAATAAAATTTTATATCCTATTTGGTTCAATTTTTAAACGCAATAAAAACGCAATAGGTACTTCAAAGGCCATGCTTTGGCGTGGAAGGTTTGCAGCACGCCTGTTCGGTCAATCTGTATTTTTAATATTTCTCCCCCCCCGCCCCCCTCAATTTGCATTCGTTTGGCTCTTTTGGGATAGGTTTTGTATTGATTGAGCCATGCACTTAGCTGTTGTTGGTATTGTTTGGCCTCTGCATAGGTAATGAGGGGGGAGGGGACGAAGTGGATTGAATAGCAGGCATTTGACTGCCCGCGGAGTCTTAAAAATACTTTTAAATAGCGTTTACCAATCCACCTCAATTCCAGCATACACGTATTGTGGTAAGCCACCACGTGCGCCATAAGGTTGACGAGAGACCACGTAACTTTCATCTAATAAATTTTGTACCCCCCCTAATAATTTGACCTGTTTATTCATGCGATAGAAGGCTGACACGTCCGTTGTAAAGTAAGCATCGGTTTTACCGTAACGAGCGTCTGGGTTGCCAGCCCCATCCGTTTGTGTGCTGACATTATTGGCGCTGGTGTAGGTTTCGCTTACATAGCTTCCAGTAATAAATGCGCCCCAATGAGCGGTTTCAACACCCGTTCCAACACTGAGTGTTAACTCAGGAATATAAGGTACGGCGTTGCCCGCTTTACCGTAGCTAAAAATGGATTCGGCATCGGTGGATTTGGAGTCATTGACTTGTGTGGCATTGGTGTAGGTTGCACTAATAAAAGAGGGCGTGCTGACGCCCCACTGATTGGCGATTCCTGCATCGTATTGCGCCGCTAGTTCAAGTCCAAAAGAGTTTACTTTACCAAAGTTTTCGTCCGCGCCCGTTCCTGTGCCACCGACAT
>UOFB01000365.1_pt1 | contig 17731 bp, 14 predicted proteins | sample 1988871 | NCBI WGS metagenome assembly UOFB01 (sample SAMEA4712195, study PRJEB27164) | hydrothermal vent metagenome | biome: marine basaltic hydrothermal vent biome; feature: marine hydrothermal vent; material: mineral | place: Pacific Ocean | collected 2011-06-14/2011-07-23 | depth 1719 m | reverse complement strand
CCGTAAGTTAGGAAGTATTGAGGTTTTATCTTTATTTTCTTGATTTTGCTCGTGTTTTTGCCCGAACCCTCGGCAATCAACCACCCATTCAAAGTCATTTAAATCCAAAGATTGCCCATTATTTAAAACGGATTGTCCAGATCGTGTAATGAATGCATTATGATGCCAAGTAACTCGTTCTGAATGTTCTAAGGTCTGCCTAAGCGAGGCTAACAATACCCGATTGTCTAATTGACCTTCGTGCGGAAGATACACTCCCCGGGTTAAACGTGGATTGAGTTCGGGTTCTAAATCGTGAATTTGTGCTTCAGAAACCGCTTGAAAATCATCACCTTTTAAGCGTTGTTTGAACTGGTCTAGGTTACCCATATCCTGATCAAAGGCCACGACCAAACTGCCTGTTTGTTGAAAAAAGACCGATGTATCCAGCTTGCTTAACAAACTTGGCCAACGAGTTAGTGCCCACTCTCCCAGTTGCATGACCTCTTTGGTAGCATCTGCCGATTCGGATAACGGTGCCAACATGGCCGCTGCCAAGTGTGCGGCACTCTGCTCGCCAGAACCATCGTCTTGGTCAAACAGTTCAACCTTAGCGCTGTCTTTTAATGAGAGTGCCAACAGGCGACCCACTAGCCCAGCGCCAAGAATGGCTACTTTTGGCAACTTTGGGAGACTTGATGTATCAGAAATGGACATATCACCCTTCCTTTTGATAAATCTCGCTGCCTGATTCAATAAACTCTTTGGATTTTTCCTTCATTCCTTTTTGAATACTTTCAAGCGAAATTTCGGTAATGTTTCCAGCTTGTGCCGCCGCTTCATCTTGTGCGGCGGCGTATTCACGTACTTCTTGTGAAATTTTCATGGAGCAGAATTTTGGCCCACACATGGAGCAAAAATGCGCCACTTTTCCAGACTCTTGAGGAATGGTCTCATCATGGTAAGAACGCGCTCTTTCAGGGTCTAATCCGAGGTTAAATTGATCTACCCAGCGAAACTCAAAACGTGCTTTTGACAGTGCATTGTCTCGAATTTGTGCGCCAGGATGCCCTTTGGCCAAATCGCCTGCGTGTGCGGCAATTTTGTAAGTCATTAACCCTTCTTTCACATCTTCTTTGTTTGGTAAGCCTAAGTGCTCTTTGGGCGTAACGTAACACAGCATCGCACAACCGTACCAACCAATATTGGCCGCGCCAATGCCTGAGGTAATGTGATCATAACCTGGTGCAATGTCTGTCGTTAGTGGCCCTAGGGTATAAAATGGGGCTTCGTCACACACTTCCAATTGCTTATCCACGTTCTCTTTAATCATGTGCAGCGGAATGTGACCTGGGCCTTCAATAATGACTTGAACATCGTGTTTCCATGCAATTTTGGTCAACTCACCAAGGGTCTCTAACTCGGCAAACTGGGCTTCGTCATTAGCATCGGCAATCGAACCCGGTCGTAAGCCATCGCCTAACGAGAAGCTGACATCGTAGGCTTTCATGATTTCGCAAATGTCTTCAAAGTGGGTGTATAAAAAGTTTTCTTGATGATGCGCCAAACACCATTTGGCCATAATCGACCCACCGCGAGACACAATGCCCGTTAAACGCTTGGCGGTCATGGGTACATAGCGCAACAGTACACCTGCGTGAATGGTAAAGTAATCCACGCCCTGCTCAGCTTGTTCAATTAAGGTGTCTCTAAAAATTTCCCACGTCAAGTCTTCGGCAATGCCATTTACTTTCTCTAATGCTTGATAGATGGGGACGGTACCAATCGGCACGGGCGAGTTGCGCATAATCCACTCGCGTGTTTCGTGAATATTACGCCCTGTCGATAAATCCATTACGGTATCTGCGCCCCATTTGGTTGACCAAACCAGCTTTTCAACTTCTTCAGGAATAGAAGAGCCGACTGAGGAGTTACCAATATTGGCGTTTACTTTAATTAAAAAGTTACGTCCAATAATCATCGGTTCCAGTTCTGGATGGTTGATGTTACACGGAATAATTGCACGGCCTCGTGCTACTTCATCACGAACAAACTCGGGGGTAATCTCTTTGGGAATGGACGCACCAAAAGACTGACCTTCGTGTTGAAGTTTTAAGACTTCATCGGCCATTTCGGCACGTTTCATGTTTTCACGGATGGCGATGTATTCCATTTCGGGTGTAATAATGCCTTGACGTGCATAATGCATTTGTGTGACATTTTTGCCCGCTTTGGCACGCTTAACCGAAGGCAAATTATCAAAACGAATCTTCTCTAAACCATCATTCGCTAAGCGTTCTTTACTAAAGCTAGAGGTGACTGAATCCAGTTTCTCTACATCATTACGCGCCTCAATCCAAGACTCTCTTAATTTAGGTAAGCCTTTGTATACGTCGATTTCAATGCTCGGATCGGTATACGCACCAGAGGTATCGTAAACATTAATGGGTTCATTTGGCTCAGTAACGATGTTATCCCCTTCGCCACTGATATAAGTATCGCTCGTGGTAATTTCACGCATACCGACCTTAATAGGGTGCAACTTCCCTTCAATATAGATTTTTTTAGAGTTGGGAAATGATTGACCCGATACATTTTTAATAAATGCTTCGGCAGCGGCGCGTCTTTCACGACGGTCGGTGGCTTTACGATCAGTGGTTTGGTTCATGGCTTGGCCTCTTTAAATAACGTATAAAAGTGGGCGAAGCTCTAAAGACAGTGTAGAAAACAGATGGGATTCAAGGTGAATCATTTGGAAATATCTGATTGTTCCCTTCGCTGGCATTAACCAGATCAGGTTCTACGGATCCCGCTAACGCGATCTCAGCCTAAAGGCACTCCGACAAAAAACTTTGGCAATTATAGAACCATTCATCAGATTAGTCATTGTTTTTTACGGCCGCTAACGTTATATTTAAAATAATATAATTTATACGAGTACCAACTGATGCCTGAAAAATACCGTTTTTTTATGATGTTTTGTTTAATAAACGTCCTCTTTTTTAGCCATTCACTGTATGCGGCAATGCCTCAATGCCAAAAAGATTTTACGGGTGAGATGAAGTCCATCTGCACTAAAGCGATTAAAGACGATCCCGAGGCGCAATTACAAGTCAGTCGTTATTATGCTGGCCAAATAGACCCTAGCGTGGTGAACTATCCGCAAGCCTTTTATTGGCATAGGCGTTTAGCACGTTTAGCGGTTCACTTGAAGCTAGAAGACCCTGTTTACTCTGAAACCATGTACAACACGGGCGTATTTTATGCGGATGGCTTAGGCGTACAGCAAGACCATAAAAAAGCCTTTTACTGGTTTAAAAAAGCCGCCGAACGAGGCGATGATATCGCTATGTTTCGTTTGGCCATTATTTATTCTGATGGTTCAGGGGTTGCACTTGATTTGCAAGCCAGTTTAGATTGGCTAAAAAGAGCCGTGGTGGCAGGAAGCTTAGATGCTAAAGTGCTACTCGCTCAAGTCTATTCCGAAGGAAAACTGGTGCCTCAAAACAATGAACTTGCTGTTAAGCTACTCAGAGAGGCGGTAGAACAAAACTCCGCCAGCGCTCGCTTTGCACTCGGTAACTTTTATTTACATGGTGTTGAGGTTGAAAAAAGTCGCGTTATGGCTAAAAACTTATTTGGTAAAGCCTGCCGAGCCAACTTATTGGAGGCGTGTCGAGCCTATTATGATTTGGATGTTCAAGAAGAATCATCCGCACTTATCCCACGCGAGCCGCCCATCGAGTAGCCCAAATCTTACATAGAAACATGAAAAACAGTGTAAGAATTTGGGCGTAATAAAGGAGTAACCTTATGGATACCTTAAAACTCAAACGCATTGCCATTGATACCTATAAAGAGAACGTGGTGTATTTACACCGAGACTGTGACATCTATCAAAGCCAAGGGTTTCAAGCCCTAAATAAGATTGAGGTGTATACTGAAAACCCACCCACTCAAGTGTTTGCGGTTTTAAATGTGGTGGATGGTGAATGCATTATTGCACCAGGTGAAATAGGCCTGAGCGAACAGGTGTTTAAACAGTTTAACCAGCCTGAAGGCAGTCCTATTCAGGTCAGACATGCCACACAACCCAAATCACTCTCCTACGTTCATCATAAAATTTCAGGAGATCGTTTAAATTACTCTGAATACCTTGAAATCATTCAAGACATCAATGCCAATCGATACTCTAAAATTGAAATTACCGCCTATTTAGTTGGTTGTGCTGAATCGGAAATGGATCGAGACGAGGTGCTTTATCTTACTAAGGCGATGATTAATACGGGTGAACGCATTGATTGGAACGGTGCGATGGTAGCCGATAAACACTGCATTGGCGGGATTCCTGGTAACCGAACCAGTCTATTGATTATGCCCATTGTGGCCGCTTATGGGCTATTAATGCCTAAAACATCCAGTCGTGCCATCACCTCACCCGCTGGCTCCGCCGATACCATGGAGGCACTGGCCAATGTGGAGCTGGACATTGCCCAACTCAAGCAAATAGTGAAACAACATGGCGGGTGTTTGGCGTGGGGAGGCACCGCCAAACTCGCCCCTGTGGATGATATCTTAATCACCGTTGAACGCCCACTTTCAATGGACTCTCCAGGACAAATGGTCGCCTCAATACTGTCCAAAAAAGTCTCCGCAGGCGTCACACACTTAATTATTGATATCCCTGTCGGCCCAACTGCGAAAATGCACAGTTACAGTAAAGCGACAAAACTACGCAAATTGTTCGAATACGTTGGAGATAATTTAGGATTACACCTAGAAGTTATTATGACCGATGGTAAACAACCCATTGGATTTGGTGTAGGACCCAATTTAGAGGCACGAGACATTATGCGGGTATTAGAAAATGACCCTCTTTCCTCAAAATTTTTACAAGAAAAAGCACTGCAACTGTCGGGAAGAATCATTGAATTTGACACTAAAGTCCGTGCGGGACAAGGCTATGCGATTGCACGAGATATTTTACAATCGGGACGAGCTTTAGAAAAATTTAATGACATACTGGATGCTCAAGGACGTAATCCAAATCCACTTAGTTTTGGCTCTCTTACCTATGATATAACCGCACCTAAAACAGGCACGGTCATTGCCATTAATAACTTTGTGGTCGCACATATTGCACGACTAGCGGGCGCACCAATTGATAAAGGGTCAGGGCTTTACCTCCATAAAAAAATGGGCGACCGAGTGGTAAAAGGTGAACCACTATATACCATTTATGCAGAATATGAAGCGGACTTCAAGTTTGCTCAAGAAGCCGCGGCACTGGATTCTGGGTTTGAGGTCAATCATTCTGAGGACTATTCAGCCACCAGCAGTTGATACAATTTCTCCCCCCCCTCCTCTAACGAACCATCGTTGGATACGGTGAATAAATTAGGGTGCGTAAGCTGTGAAAAAGCCGCTGCACGTTGCAGGCGTTCCTGAATTTGTGCCGCATTTTCACGCCCTCGTGCTTCCAATCGTTGTTGTAACTTGTCTAAAGAGACTGTCACCAAAATGGGTTTAATTTCTGGCCAAATATGTGTGGCTTGCTTCAAATAGCCACGTGAGCCATTTATGACAACATTTATCCCCTTTGCCAACCAATCGGCGACTTCTTGACCAATGCCGTAATACAAGTCATGACTTTGCCAAGTAAATAGAAAGCAGTCGTGTTGCTGGCGCATTAAAAATTCGGCTTCACTGAGCTGAATATGATTTTCACCCGTTAACTCAACAGGCCGAGTAATATAGCGGTGTGCAATCAATACAGGGTGATCGGCTCTTTTTGTTAATAAAGGGCGAACATAGTTTAATAAACTGTCTTTACCCACCCCAGATGCACCAATTAAATAGTAAAGAGAACCCTTTTTAATTTGTTTTACGCCTGAGCCCTCTCTCTTGAGTGAGTTTGATTCACCTTGCCCGCTTTTCTCTCTCTTTGGTTGTTTCATCATGTTGAAGTCCTCTTTTTTATTTTTAGCACCCTAATCCTTACATAGAAACATGAAAAATAGTGTAATCATTTGGAAAACCTAGGGTTTTTCAAAGGGTCGCGCTAGATTCGTGTTTCTATGTAAGGATTAGGGTCGCAACTTAAAATAGTAATCAAGGGATCGACACGGTAAAATGCCCATCATTCAAGCAAACTAGGAAAATTTGACATCATGTTTAAAATTGAACCCATTGATCCAGTGTACTATCGCAAAAAAACCCGTAATGCCACCCTTATTATTATGGCCGTTTTTATCGTCATTGGTTTTACTTTTGCCAGCCTTACCGTTCACTATTTGGGTGACTTATCCAATAACAAGCTGGTGTTAAACTTAATGGGCGCGTTTGTTGGACTCATGTTAACCGCCTATATCATCAAAAAGTTTTTTGCCCATAAGCCGTGGATGAAAGAGTCGATGTACGCTTGGCAATTAAAGCGTAGCCTCATGCACATTACCAATGTACTTAAACAAGTACAAGAGGCCGCCAAACAAAACGATCCGCACGCTTTAAAAGTGATGCGTTTTTACCACCTAGGGCTAGAACAGATGCACAAACTCGAAGCCAATAGCTCCGCACTAATTGATATTGTGGCCGAAAAAAAGGACATTGAAGAAAAAATGAAAGCGCTTCAGTTAGAATTAAACCAAGTTGAATTTGATCCTGAGTGGGTTAAACGGTATAAAACAGAAGAGGAGTAACGAGACTTTTTATAAGCGACTTTCCCATAGTAACGTGGCTTGTTTCTTCGCTTCTTCTAAGGTTAAGTGCTCCAGAGACATAAGCACCAATACCATCGTATGTACCACCGCCGCTTCAGCATAAGTGTTCGTCTCTTGGCCTTTCCATACGGCCATCAGTACCTTGGGGTCAATGCACTTTTCAGTTGGATCGCTGTTAAAAAAGACTTTAGGTAAGAAAAAAGACCACATATCACTTGAGGCCTCATTCAGGCCATTTTCAACCATTTTAATCTCTGTTTTTCGATCAGGGCGCACTTCCGCCTCGCCACTGTCACCACAAAATGCGGCGGTTAATGGGTCATTTAATAATGCCATCGCTTGCTGATGAATATCATCGTAGCCCTTATGAAAAACGCCATGTACACTTAATCGCGCAACAAATGGATTCATCATACGAGCGAGAGTATGAATCGGTGAGCGCAAGCCAAGTTCGTCTCGATACCCCATTAAGGTGTTTATTTCAGGTGCAAACTGCTCAACTGGCGCATAACAAAACCCCGTCTCTTCCAATATTTGCTTTGCATGCTCTAATGAGTCGGCCATCGGCCACTCTAATAACTCGGCAATCTCTTGAGTGTATAAACGGTGTGGTTCATTGCCGACAATACCATGTAAAAACACCGTGTAACCCTTGCGGGCTAACAAGGTTAGTGCCAGCATAAACCAAGGGAGTTGACGGCGTTTTCCCGCATAACTGCCCCAATCAATATCCACCAAGCAACTGGATTGAGTCGGCTCAATAGAGGAGGCTCTGGCGTAAATTTTTTCACGAATCGCTGCCACAAACCCTGCCGCTTCTTCTGCCGTCTCTTCTCGTACTCGAATCAGCATTAAAAAAGCACCCAACTGCATTGGAGACACTTTATCCGTTAAAATCATTCGCATCGCATTGCGTGCTTCAATTTGAGTTAAACTTCTGCGGCGTTTTTGACCTCGCCCAATAGTTTGAATGTAAAACTGAAACGGTTTTTCGTCAATCATATCTGTTGTGGATTCACTCATTTAACCAATCTCTCTCGTACTTTAATGACTTCGCCCACCACCAATAAGGCGGGCGGTTTAATATGGCTGGTTGCAATGCTTTCTGACAACTCACCTAAAGAGGTAATAATCACACGCTGATTGGCCGTCGTGCCTTTTTCAATAATGGCCGCAGGCATTTCAGCAGATAATCCATGACTCAATAAACCCTGCTGAATTTTAGGGGCATTTTTAACCCCCATATAAAAGACCATGGTATCACCCGACTGCGCCAAACGACCGTAATCCACCTCATGACTTCCCTCTTGCTGGTGTCCTGTAATCAACGCCACCGATTGCGAAAACTCACGATGCGTTAAGGGAAAACCTGCATAAGCCGAACAGCCAGCCGCTGCGGTAATACCAGGTACGACTTCAAACGGAATATGGTGTTCAACCAACACTTCCGCCTCCTCTGCGCCACGACCAAAAATATAAGGGTCTCCCCCTTTTAATCGTGCAACACGCTTGCCTTCTTTGGCCAGTTTGACCATTAATAGGCTAATATCTCCTTGAGGAAGCGAGTGCTCTTTGTCTTTTTTACCCACGTAAATACGTTCGGCCTCTCGACGCGCCATTTCAACAATCTCGGGCGCAACCAGACGATCGTATAAAATAACATCCGCTTGCTGCAACAGTCGCAACCCTTTAAAGGTCATTAAATCTGGGTCGCCTGGCCCTGCCCCAATCAAATACACCTCTCCCGTTGGTAAAGGTTGCCCTGTGGTTTCAACCTGTTTAATCTGATCTTTTAAAAGAGATTCTGCCTCATCCGAACGCCCTTGTGCGGCTTTATCAACAAAAGCACTTTGCAGTAACGTCTCCCAAAAGGCTTTGCGCGCTTCGGGAGAAGGCAAGGCTTTTTTAACCTGTTGACGGTAACGTCCTAACAACCCCGCCAATGAACCAAAACCAGCGGGAATCAAGGCCTCTAATCGCGCCTTCATTAAACGCGCCAAAATGGGAGAGCGCCCGCCTGTTGAAACCGCAATGGTGATGGGAGAGCGTTCAACAATCGCAGGTAAAATAAAGTCACAGTATTCGGTTTGATCGGCCACATTCACGGGAATACTCTGCTGTTGACACCAGTGGTACACCGCTTGATTGACCGCTTGATCATCCGTGGCCGAAATGACATATTTAGGCGTTGTTAAAGTGTCTATAACAGCGGTTGAAAACTGAGCTGGATGCCATGTAATCAACCCTTGCGCCAGATGGTGTTTCATCTCTGTTTTTAACTCGGGCGCTACCACGGTAACCTCTGCCCCAGCTTTAATAAACAAATCGGCTTTGCGCGCAGCAACCGCTCCCCCGCCAACAATCAAACAAGGCTGGTTTTTAATATCAACAAATATGGGTAAATAATCCATGTCGACCCTTAAACGTATTTAAAATTTGCATAATACCGACAAAACGCTCAATTTGTAATCATCCTGTCGAAAATTAATCAATAAACAGTGAAAACCCTGATAAAATCTCTTTCATCGTTACTTTAAAAAAAGGATTTAATATGGGATTTTTTAGTGCCCTTTTTGGCAATAAACTGACCGCTGAGTTACAACAAAAAATTGAACAGGTGATTACGAACTATCAGAACCCGCTGGATGAAGTCAATGCAGAAAAAGCCTTTTTATCCCCTAAAGCCATTTCCGACTTAAAGCTTAAAAAAGGCACCTTGAGCTTTACACTTTCGCTCCCCTATCCATGCAAAAGTTTATGGCCTAGTATTGAACAAACCCTAAGTCATGAATTAACGCAGCTTGACGATATTCAAGCCATTACCATTATCTTTAAAACGGTGATTGTCTCTCACGATGCGCAAAAAGGCGTGTCACCTCTTCCCGAGATAAAAAACATCATTGCTATCGCATCAGGAAAAGGCGGGGTCGGAAAATCGACCACCACGGTAAATCTTGCGCTGGCCTTACAACAAGAAGGGGCAAAAGTGGGTATTTTAGACGCGGATATTTATGGTCCAAGTATCCCAACCATGTTAAACCTAACCGAAAAACCCAGCTCTAAAGACGGTAAAAGTATGCAGCCACTCTCTGCTTACGGTCTGCAAGTCATGTCGATTGGCGTATTGATTGAAGAAGACTCCCCCATGATTTGGCGTGGTCCGATTGTGACTCAAACCTTAACCCAATTATTAAAAGAGACGCAATGGCAAGATTTAGACTATCTCATTATTGATCTGCCTCCTGGTACTGGTGATGTACAACTCACCTTGTCACAACAAATTCCCGTAACGGGAGCCGTTATTGTTACCACCCCACAACCCGTTTCATTAATGGATGCCAAAAAAGGGTTAAAAATGTTTGAAAAGGTTGAGATTCCAGTGTTGGGTATTATCGAGAACATGGCCACCCATATTTGCAGTCAATGCCAGCATGAAGAAGCTATTTTTGGAGAAAATGGTGGGCGCGAGATGGCGGAACAGTATTCAGTGGATTTTCTAGGCAGTCTGCCATTGGAGAAACGTATTCGAGAAGATGCTGACCAAGGTAAACCAACCGTAACCGCCGAGCCAAACAGCGAAGTGGCTCAAAAATACCGCAATATGGCGCATCAAATCAGCTATAAAATTGGAACACAAAAACGTAACTACGCGAATGTCTTTCCAAAAATTGAGGTGTTAAATAGTTAAAGGATTGCCTAGGAGGCTGTCCGAGAACTAGAATCGTAACGAAAATCACAGAAACGTTATAAGGTGAGCTTATCAAAAGAGGCGAATAGCACGGCTATTTAACGACTTTGATAAACTCAGATTATGATGTTTATGGGATTTGCAGTCGGCTTTTAGTTCTCGGACAGCCTCCTAGAATGAGGCTTAGGTTTTCGACTCAATCACAAACAGTTGATTAAACTGAGCTATTTCTAAAATATTAAGCACATTTTCACCCACGTTAATCAAACGAACCCGTGATTTATCACCACGGGTTTTTTCTCTAAGCAACAGCAACATACCTAATGCTGAGCTATCCATATAGGTGGCTTTCTCTAAATCAATGACAAACTTATTTGAGTCGGTTAAATATTTTTGGCAGTTCTCTTTAAACTCTTCGTAAGCACTCACATCAAAGCTTCCAATGACCGAAATGGTTACGCCTTCCTCATCAACGATTGTTTTAATTCCCATTAGGGCTTGCCTCTTTAACTGCTTCTAACATTAGGCACTATCATAAAATAGTATTCAATCGACCACAACCGATAAACTACGCACTTTGTTATTTAAACCCAAATCCTTACATAGAAACACGAATCTAGCACAACCCTTTGAAAAACTTATGATTTTAAAATATTTCGCCGAACCTATGGGTGCGACTGCATATTTAAAAACCTTAGGTTTTCCAAGTACTTACACTACTTTTCACGTTTCTATGTAAGGATTTGGGTTAAATAGTCTTATTTAAAAACAACGCTCTTCTCAAGTGGTTTGGGTATAATATCGGGTTATCTTTTAAGGACAAGTGGATAAGAATGACATGCTAGACAACGCAACCAGCTCACCCAGAAAAATCCTAATTACCAGTGCTCTGCCTTATGCCAATGGCCCGATTCACTTAGGGCATTTAGTGGAGTACATCCAAACTGATATTTGGGCGCGTTTTCAAAAGATGCGGGGGCACACTTGTACTTATGTGTGTGCGGACGATGCACACGGCACGCCAATTATGTTACGTGCACAAGCCGAAGGGATTACGCCTGAAGCGTTGATTGCCAAATCTTCCGAAGAGCACCAAGCTGATTTTGCTGGATTCAATGTACATTTTGATCACTATGACAGCACCAACTCCCCCCAAAACAAGGCCTTTGCGGAACAAGTTTACCTTACCTTAAAAGAGAAAGGGTATATCTCTCGTAAAACCATTTCGCAATATTATGACCCTGAAAAAGAGATGTTTTTGCCCGATCGCTTTGTCAAAGGAACCTGTCCCAAGTGCAAAACCGATGACCAGTATGGCGATAACTGCGAAGCCTGTGGTGCCACTTACAGCCCTACCGACCTGATCAATCCAACCTCGGCCGTTTCTGGCGCAACGCCCATTGAAAAAGAGACCGATCACCTATTTTTTGAACTGAGTCAATTTGAAGAGATGCTTAAAACGTGGACACGTGAAGGTCATTTACAAACTCAAATTGCCAATAAACTCGATGAGTGGTTAGAAAGTGGCTTACGTGGCTGGGATATTTCACGTGATGCGCCCTATTTTGGTTTTGAAATTCCAGGGGAAAAAGATAAGTTTTTCTATGTTTGGCTCGATGCACCCATTGGTTATATGTCCAGCTTTAAAGCCTACTGTGATAAAACCGACTTAAACTTTGAAGCGTATTGGAAAGAGGACTCTAAAACAGAGTTATATCATTTTATTGGTAAAGACATCATTAACTTCCACGCCCTTTTTTGGCCTGCAATGCTGACGGGGGCGGGCTTTAGAAAACCTACAGGCATTTTTGCTCACGGATTTTTAACCGTGGATGGTCAAAAAATGTCCAAATCACGTGGCACATTTATTATGGCCAAAACCTATTTGGAACATTTAAACCCTGAATATTTGCGTTATTACTATGCCGCGAAACTGACCAGTCGTATTGATGACATTGATTTAAACCTTGAAGACTTTGCACAGCGTGTCAATTCCGATTTAGTTGGTAAGGTGATTAACATTGCCAGTCGTTGTGCTGGGTTTGTGGTAAAAAAGTTTGATGGCAAACTCCGTGGTGAATGGTCAAGTGAAGCCTCTGCGTTATACCAGCACTTTGTTGATCAAGCAGAACCAATTGCCGCTTTATATGAAAGCCGAGACTACGGCCATGCCATGAGAGAGATCATGGCGTTGGCGGATAAAGCTAATGAATACATTGCCGAAACCGCTCCGTGGGTGTTAGCCAAAACGGAAGGCAAAGAGGCTGAATTACACGAGTCAGTGAGTGTAGGGATTAATCTTTTCCGTGTATTAATCAGTTACTTAACGCCTGTTCTTCCAGTAACATCTGAAAAGTCTAATGCTTTTTTAAAGCTGAGCAACCCCCAGTGGAATGACATTAAACAGCCACTGTTTAATCATGAAATCACGAAATTCAAGCCGTTACTCACCCGCTTAGAACTGGATGCGATTCAAAAAATGGTGGATGACTCGGCCAGCACCATGAACAGCAAAAAAGTACCCGATGATAAAAAAGAGCCTCAGACGAAACAGAAAGTGAAACAAAAAATAACGCCATCTGAATTTGAACCCATCTCCGATGAAATCAGCATTGAGGACTTTGCTAAAATCGACCTTAGGGTCGCAAAAATTGTTCATGCCGAAGCCGTTCCAGAAGCCAAAAAATTGCTTAAACTCACCTTAGACATTGGCAATGAACAGCGTCAAGTGTTTGCAGGCATCAAATCCGCCTATGAACCTGAAGCATTGATTGGTAAATTAACCGTAATGGTCGCCAATCTCGCCCCTCGTAAAATGCGTTTTGGCTTGTCCGAAGGCATGGTGCTGGCAGCAGGACCTGGCGGAAGTGACCTATATATTTTATCGCCTGATGACGGTGCAACCCCTGGAATGCGCGTTAAATAAGGACTCGCACAATGCAAGAATACGTTTTAATTTTGATTGGCACCGTACTGGTCAATAACTTCGTATTGGTTCAGTTTTTAGGACTGTGCCCCTTTATGGGCGTGTCTAAAAAAACCGATGTTGCATTGGGAATGGGGCTTGCCACCACATTTATATTAACCCTCTCCTCGGTATTAAGTTACCTTATTTACAGCTATTTACTGCAACCTTTTGGGCTGGAATACCTGCAAACCATTGCATTTATTATTGCCATTGCCGCTGTCGTAGGCTTTACCGAAATGGCCATTCACAAAACCAGTCCGGTACTGTATCAAGTGTTAGGGATTTACCTGCCGCTCATCACCACTAATTGTGCGGTATTAGGTGTTGCCCTCTTAAATGTCACTGAAAATAATAATTTTATTGAATCGGCCTTTTTTGGTTTTGGTGCTGCGGTAGGCTTTACCTTAGTCATGGTGCTGTTTGCCTCACTGCGGGAGCGTATTGATGCCTCCGATGTGCCCGTACCTTTTAAAGGCGCACCCATTGCGTTGATTACCGCAGGGCTGATGTCCATGGCCTTTATGGGATTTGGCGGAATGGTGCATTAGTATGTTGGTCGCCATTCTTATCTTTGTGGGCTTGGCATTGGTATTTGGTCTGTTGCTGGGGTATGCTGCCATTCGCTTTAAAGTCGAAGGCAATCCCGTTGCAGAACAAATAGACAAAATCCTACCACAAACCCAATGTGGCCAATGTACCTTCCCTGGTTGCAAGCCTTACGCCGAAGCCTTGGCAAAAGGAGAAACAGAGGTTAATTTATGCATTCCTGGTGGCAATGATGTCATGCTACTGATTTCAGAGATTACTGGCCTTGAACCCAAAGCATTGGATGAAAGTGTGGCAGAACCAAAACCCAAAGAGACCGCTTTTATTGATGAAAATGTCTGTATTGGTTGCGTGCTTTGTATCAAAGCCTGCCCCGTCGATGCGATTATTGGCGCAACAAAATTAATGCACACCGTCATTCAATCCGAATGCACTGGCTGTGATAAATGTGCCCCCGTATGCCCCGTAGATTGCATTGACATGCGTCCTGAAAAAGTCTCTCTGCAAAACTGGCAATGGCCAGAGCCAACTCCACTTGCCACCCAATACTTAAGTTCTAACAACTTGCTTTCTGACAACGTCGTTAACAAAAACTTAACAACGGAAAAACAACCATGATCGCCCGCTCTTCATTCGTTCGTACCCTTGCGCAAGGCATTGCGGCCGTTTATCCTGCGGCCAAACGTTGGTTACACCGTTTTCATGGTGGCGTGTACCCTGCACACCATAAATCACTCTCACTACAACATCCCATCAAAGAGACATTCATTCCCGATACGCTAACGTTGCCCGTTAAGCTGATAACAGGGCAAAAACTGGAATGGCTCATCAAGGTTGGCGATGTTGTTCAAAAAAATCAGTGCCTTATTCAAACCGCAAAAGAGAACAAAAAAGGCCTTTTTGTCCCCATTCATGCCCCCACTTCGGGCACCATCAAAGCCATCACAAACGCAGAATTTCCACACCCTTCTGGGTTAGAAACGCAAGCCATTATCATCGCCTCTGATTTTAAACAAAATGTGATCAAAAATGCACTGCACGTTACCGGCGAACAACCCAATACCCCACAACAACTCAAAGAGATATTGCTGCATTCGGGTATTGTTGGACTAGGGGGCGCAGGTTTTCCAACCTATGCCAAAATACCCTTACAAAAAGGTCAGATTCAAACCCTTATTATCAATGGGGCAGAGTGCGAACCTTTTATTACTTGTGACGATGTATTGATGCAAACCCAAGCCGATCAGATTATGCAAGGGGCTGACATTGTGGCAAGTGCACTGGGTATTCAACAGATTACCTGTGGTATTGAATCCAATAAACCACTCGCCATTCAAGCGATAAAACAGGCCGCCCAGCATATAGGGGGGGGAACTTTTTCCCTTCAAACATTAGAGACGGTTTACCCCGTGGGGGGAGAAAAACAACTCATTTTAGAACTCACTGGTATCGAAATACCTGTTAAAACCCATGCCATTGACAGTGGTGTACTGGTTTTTAATATCGCCACCTTTGCTGCTATTTTTAGAGCCGTTACTCTGGGTGAACCTTTAACCCAACGACTGATTACCGTGGCAGGCTTTGGCTTGCACACCTCTTACAATACCTATGCTCTATTCGGAACGCCCTTTATTGCCTTAGCCAATCTAGGGCAGCCTAAACAGCCCATTGAATACCCGCTTATTATGGGGGGGCCAATGATGGGGTTTAAAGTAGTACATAATGATGTGCCAGTGATTAAAACCACTAACTGCATTTTAGTCAACCCACCCGAACCCACTTCATTTACCATGCCTTGCATTCGTTGTGGTGAGTGCATGGATGCCTGTCCTGTCAACCTGTTGCCACAACAAATGTACTGGCACAGTCAGGCGCATGAGTTTGACAAGGTTGAAAAACTCAATGTTTTTGACTGCATTGAATGTGGTTGTTGCAGCTATGTTTGCCCCAGTCATATTCCATTGGTACAATATTATCGTCACGCAAAATCGGCCATTAAAACCCAACATCAGGAACAACAAGCAGCCGAACTGGCCAAACAACGCTACGAATTTAGACAGGCACGCATTGAGCGCGAAAAACAAGCACGCGAAGCTCGATTAAAAGCCAAAAAAGAGGCCGTCAAAAAGAATTCAACCCCTCAATCCAGCAAAGCAACCACTGCAAAACCAAGTGCAGCGGCCGCCGCGGCTCGAGCGGCAGCGGCAAAACGAGCAGCACAAGTGAATAAAAAGGTCGATTCAGACGCAAACAAACATTCTGTTCCCCCTCCTCTTTCAGCACGTCAAAAAGCGATTGAAACCGCCCAAAAACAAGCGGCATCAAAAGTTGGTTCTAAAGTAGAAGCCAACAAAGACCCCAGAGATTCTGCCAAAAAAGCGGCTAAAAAAGCCGCCGCTATGGCCGCTGCAAAACGCAGAGCACAAGCTAAAAAAACAACAGAAGAAACCGCTACAAATGAAATAGATCAGGCTAAACCGTCCCCGTGTGTGCAGCCTGAGGTCAAAACTGACCGTCAACCAGATACCAAACAAGACAGCGTAAAAGATGAAGCCAAAATGAAACGTCAAAAAGCTGTGGAAGCCGCTAAAAAACGCGCTGCCGAACGTAAAGCAGCACGTCAATCCCAACAGGAAACGTCCGAATGAATTCCCCCCCCCCTCCTTCGTCCTTCACGTCCTCTCCGTTTGCACACAACAACCAATCGGTACGTCGCTTAATGCTTAAAGTTCAGTTGGCGGTTATCCCTGCGCTACTGGTTCATCTGTACCTTTTTGGGTTTGGAATCATCATTCAATGGGCATTGGCTCTCGCCACGCTACTCATTGTTGAGTACAGTATGTTAAGACTCCGAAATCGCCCAATACGCCCTTTTTTAACCGATATGAGTGCCCTCATTACCATTACCGCACTGGTTTTTTGTGTCCCCCCTGGTGCGCCTTGGTGGGTCATTGTAACGGGAACAGCCTTTGCACTTATTTTTGGAAAACACCTTTATGGCGGTTTAGGCTACAACCCTTTTAACCCTGCCATGCTCGGGTATGCGTTTTTATTAATCTCCTTTCCCGTGCAGATGACCCAATGGACACTTCCTGCCGAAGTCGCCAACCACTACATCACCTTAAGCGATGCGTTTTACCTCATCTTTACTGGCATGGTTCCCTATGTATCCATCGACATGATTACCAGCGCCACGCCACTGGGTAAGTTGCAAACCGAACTCAGCCAAGGCATTAGCGCCATTGAGAGCTTAGCCACTCCACTGCCCGTTGCACACCAAGGTTATTCCTCCTTTCATGTGATTCACTTACTGTTTGATTTAAACAGTTGGCAGTGGATTAATATCGCCTTTTTAATCGGTGGTTTGTGGTTACTCTATACACGCAGTATTCGCTGGCAATACCCCGTAGGTTTTTTAAGCAGTTTGGCACTGATGGCATTCGTCTTTCACACTTACGATCCAAATACCTATCCACCCGTTGAGTTCATCTTGCTCTCAGGCGGCACCATGCTCGCCGCTTTTTTTATTATTACCGATCCCGTTACCTCCAGCACCACACCTAAAGGACGCTTTATTTTTGCCTGTGGCATCGGTGTACTGGTGTATGTAATTCGTACTTGGGGCATCTTTCCAGATGGCATCGCCTTTGCCATTTTATTGATGAACATTACCGTGCCACTTATTGACCAATACACACAACCTCGTGTGTATGGCCATCACAAATAAAGGGGGGGGGGGAGAAAAAATGACTGAAAAAAACAGCTCGTCTTCATCTCATAATACTCAAATCTCTTTACTTAAAGGGATGTTCCGTTCCGCTTATAAACTCA
>UOFB01000031.1_pt1 | contig 18014 bp, 18 predicted proteins | sample 1988871 | NCBI WGS metagenome assembly UOFB01 (sample SAMEA4712195, study PRJEB27164) | hydrothermal vent metagenome | biome: marine basaltic hydrothermal vent biome; feature: marine hydrothermal vent; material: mineral | place: Pacific Ocean | collected 2011-06-14/2011-07-23 | depth 1719 m | reverse complement strand
TAATAATTTGTTCAGTTCCACAACCGATGATAGAAACGAACCGCCGTATTATACTTGTTTTATATACTAAAACAACTGTTTTATCGTTTACCAAATCCGTGAACATAATGCCCTAGCGCTGAGATATCATCGCCCATATGGCGTACTAAATCATCCAAACTCACAATGGCATTTTCTAAAATATTTACCACAATAAATGGCTCTTCTACTTTTAATCTCTCATACATAGGGCGTGTTAACACAAACAGTTTTACCCCTTTTTTGCCCGCCGTCATTCTTAAATTACGAGGCTTACGGTCAAAAAATGACATTTCACCAATCAAGGCTCCAGCACCTTGCTTACCCACATTGGTGTTCTCAATATTTGTTCCAGTAAATAACACTTTACCTTTTGCGATAAACGCAAGCGATTCGCCCACCTCTCCCGCATCTGAAATAATCTCATCGCCGTCATACACTTTATCTTGTAGATAGTGAATTAAACGACCTACCTCTTGCTTGGTTAAGGATTCACAAATAAGATGTTTTTGAAAATAGCTAAATAGTTCGGCTGCTGATATGGATAACATATAATCTCCTTACAAAGGTTTTTGGGCGATAAAAGAGGATACTGGACGACCATCTTTCAGTTTATCTATTCTATCAACAAATATTTGATAACTTGAAAAAACTTTACTTAATTCGCCTTCTTCTAAAATCACATTGGGATTTTTAGGGGAACCAAATGCTTCTACACCCGTCACAAACGTTTGATAAACCAATGTACCGCCAGGTGCTATAGCTTGATCAAGCTGATCGAATAAAGCACGATTTAAATATCGAACCACCACCACTAAATCAAATTGTTTTTCAGGAAAGCACCCCTGCTGCTTCAAGTCACAACACTTAAACTTAACCGATGTTTTTGATCTTGTGGCCAATTGCTTGGCACGCTTTAAAACACGTGATTCTTGATCAATGCCCATCACCTGCCAGCCTTTTTGTGCTAAAAAAACCGCATCACGTCCACCGCCACACCCTAAATCGAGTGCCATTGGGCGGGGCTTTAATGCTTTAGGGTCCATTCCTTGTTCTGTTAACGTATTCACCCATTCGACCAACAAAGGGGTGGGAGACCATAAGCGTTTTGAATCACACCCCGTAACCACTTGATTGTGCAACGTTTGTGCCCATTGTTGCATGGCCTCATCACCGTCAATAACCAATGAACCATTTACCTCATACCCTTTTGCATCAAGCAACATGGTCGCCGCTTCAATCTCATCTTTATCCCCCACCAAAAAAAGTGTGGCGGGTGAGGCAGGTAACTCGTTTAAGCTATCGGGCAGTAACGCCCACGGCAATGATGTACTGTTTTTTAAATGCCCTGCTTGGTAATGATTTTGTACTCTTAAATCTAAAATACCATCGGCCTGTGAAAAAATCACGGTGCTGTCTCCCAAACCTGCTTTACGACGGCTTCTGCTTTTTCTTCACTCTCCGCCAAATGTAAATTAAAGACCCGTCTAGGCTTGATCATCTGCTTTTTCTCAGACCATTCACCCACCGCAAAACACACACCTTCATCATATAAACGTACAAACTCGGCATTTGGTTTTGGATAAGGAAGCATTTGACCATGTTGAATCAAATCCACCTCCTCTTTCGAAAGATCAAACCGTTGCAAGTTTGTTAATGCGATGTCTATGGGGTGAATACAGTCCATTTTTTGTGACTCAATCTCTTCAATCGTGAGCATATCATCACCGCTTAACTCACCTGCTTGGGTACGGTGCAATGCGGTTAAATGCCCAACGGTACCAAGTGCAATCGCTATGTCTTCGCCTAGAGTTCTTACATACGTACCTTTAGAACACTGCACATCAAACACGATGGTATCGCCCGTAAAGGAGAGCAAATTAAGCTGTTTTATCACAATTGAACGCGCAGAGCGCTCAATTTCAATTCCCTGCCGCGCGTAATAATACAACGGCTTTCCTTGATGTTTAAGCGCCGAATACATGGGAGGAACTTGTTTAATCGCCCCCATAAAACCCAATAAAGCGTTTTGAGTACTCTCCTTCGTTAAAGAGGGAACCTCCATATTATGAATAACATGCCCCTCTTTATCCCCCGTATCGGTCTGTACGCCCAACTTAAGTGTGGCGGTATATCGCTTATCCGAATCTAATAATAAGCCAGACACCTTGGTTGCCTCGCCTAAACAGATCGGCAATAAACCTGTTGCAAACGGATCTAACGCCCCAGTATGCCCCCCTTTTTTAGCATTAAAAAGTCGCATCACTTGTTGCAAAACACCATTTGAAGAGGGTCCTACGGGTTTATTTAACAGAATAATACCGTTAATATGTTTTTTAGGCGGGCGTTTAAACTGTGCCATACAAAGATTCCTTAAGAATTAAGTGCCTTATTAATTAAGTCTTCCATGTGCTGAACATGCTCAGGTACATTGTCATAAAAGAAACGAATGTTAGGCACAATACGCAAACGTAGTTTTTTACCTAATTCAGTTCTAAAAAAACCAGTCGCTTTTTCTAATGCATCCAATGTCTCTTGAATTTCTGGGTCGCCTTCATTATGTCCTATCAAGGCAAAATGCACCCGAACCACACTCAGGTCTTTACTGATTTTGCAGTCAGTAATCGTCATTTTTTGAAAACGAGGGTCTTTCGCTTCACGCAATAACATTTGCGATAAAGTACGCCGAACCTCTTGCGCCACACGTGCTGGGCGACTGACTGGTTTATTACTCATATTTTTTCTCTTAATAAAAACAAAATGCCCCAGAGGGGCATTTATAAAATGGTAACAATTGATTCTGTCAATACGTTTTATTTAAGCTAGCGTACGCTTCACTTCAATACGTTCATAACACTCAATTTGATCGCCAACTTTTACGTCATTATAGTCTTTCACACCGATACCACATTCCATGCCTTTATTGACTTCTTGTGCATCGTCTTTAAAACGACGTAACGACTCTAGGCTACCTTCGTAAATAACCACATTTTCACGCAAAACTCGAATTGGATTATTACGTTTAACGCTACCTTCAGTCACCATACAACCCGCAATCAAGCCAATTTTAGGTGCTTTAAAGACTTCACGAACGTCTGCCACCCCTAAAATATTCTCTTGAATTTCTGGTGCTAACTTACCTTCTACCGCACGTTTGACTTCATCTACAATCTCATAAATGATGCTGTAGTATTTTAAGCCAATACCTTCACGGTCAATGATACGTTTAGCGGCCACATCGGCACGCACGTTAAACCCAAATAACAAAGCCTCGGATGCAATCGCTAAGTTGGCATCGGTTTCATTAATTCCACCCACACCAGAAGAGATAACATTAACCTTAATCTCATCGTTCGACAGTTTAACCAGTGCATCGGTAATCGCTTGAATCGACCCTTGTACATCGGCTTTTAGGATGATGTTTACATTTTGAACATCGCCTTCTGCCATTTTGTTAAACATGTTTTCAAGTTTTGATTTTTGCTGACGAGCAATTTTAAGTTCTTTGAACTTACCTTGACGGAAAGTAGCCGCTTCACGTGCTTTACGCTCGTTATCCACGGTAATCATCTCATCACCTGCAACCGGCACACCTGATAAACCAAGTAGCTCGACAGGAATAGAAGGCCCAGCTTCTAAAATGGGTTTACCTGAATCACTAATTAACGAACGAACACGTCCGTAGACCATACCACAAAGAACAATATCACCTTTTCTTAAGGTACCAGACTGAACCAAAACGGTTGCAACCGTTCCACGCCCTTTATCTAAGCGAGACTCAACCACCACCCCTTTCGCATGGCCTTCGATAGGGGCTTCCAACTCAAGCATTTCAGATTGCAATGAAATCGCATCCAGTAAATTATCAATACCTAAGCCTGTTTTAGCGGAAACAGGAATAAACTGAACATCCCCTCCCCATGCTTCAGGAACCACTTCTTCCGTTGCCATTTCTTGCATAACGCGATCTATATTGGCGTCTTCTTTATCCATCTTATTAACCGCAACCACAATACCCACACCTGAGGCTTTTGCGTGTTGGATTGCTTCTCGGGTTTGAGGCATCACACCATCATCCGCCGCAACCACAATCACCACCACATCGGTAATGTCTGCACCACGAGCACGCATAGCCGTAAAGGCCGCGTGACCAGGGGTATCAATAAAAGTGACCCCCCCCATATTAGTATCCACATGATAGGCACCAATATGCTGGGTAATTCCGCCCGCTTCACCGTGTGCAACCTTGGCTTTACGAATGTAATCCAACAAAGACGTTTTACCGTGATCAACGTGCCCCATAATCGTCACCACAGGTGAACGGGTTACGGTTGCGCCATGATATTCTTGGTTAACGACTTCATCTTCTACGGTCACTTCATTAAATGCAATGGCGTTATGACCCATCTCTTCAACAATCAACATCGCTGTTTCTTGATCTAGAATTTGGTTAATGGTGGCCATACTACCCAGCTCCATCATCATAAACTTAATGATTTCACCCGTTTTAATCGACATTTGCTCTGCCAGTGCCGACAAGCTAATGCTTTCAGGTACTTTAACGTCCTTAATAACAGGAGCCGTAGGTTGCTGAAATCCATGTTCATTATCCATCTGCAACGGAGCACGAGATTTCGGTTGTTTTCGTCCACCGCGGGCTGGACGACGATTGCCACCACCACGATTATTGGATTTTTTATTGCCTCCGCCTTTCGGCCCATCTTTACCATCATTTACTTTACGTGTTTCATGATGCTTTTGATCCTTGGCTTTTTTCGCGGCCTTAGAGTGATCTTCTTTTGCTGGAGGAGGCGCAACAACGCGTAATCCTACTGGCTTAGAACTGACTCTTTCTGGCTGAGATTTTGTCTCTGTTTTAGAGTTCGTTTTAACATCCGTCTTAACGCCTGCCTTAACCTCTTGAGGCGCTACTTTTGTAGAATCCGTTGTGGCCTTAGCCACATCTTGGATGGTAGCTTCTTGAACCGTTTTCTCTTCTACAGGTTGTTCAACACTTTCTTCTTTTTTAACATAAGTTCGTTTTTTACGCACTTCGACCTTAATGTCTCGCTTGTTTCTTCCTGCACCCGAAGAGAGGTTTAACGTTTGTTTACGACTTAATGTTATTTTCTTAGGTGAATCACCCGTATGATCACCATGCAGTCCTTTTAAATAAGCTAATAACTTAACCTTTTCACCGTCACTGATCACGTCACCCGACTTTTTGCCTTTCACGCCAGATGCCTCTAATTGAGACAATAGCTTTTCTTCCGAAAGGTTGAGTGTTTTTGAAAATTCTTTTACTGATATCTCTGACATATATAACTCTCCCTTTACTCTTCAAACCATGGCGCACGTGCTTTAAGAATTAATTCCCCAGCCGTTGCTTCATCCAATTCCACAAACTCTAGCAGTTCATCAATACTTAATTCGGCTAAATCTTCTTGAGTAACGACTCCGTTAGCCGCAAGCTGTTTCGCCATATCATCCGTCATGCCTTCAAGACTTAACAAATCCTCTGCTGGTTCAGCCAAAGCAATTTTTTCTTCTTCCGCTATGGCATGTGTTAACAAGGCATCTTTTGCACGCTGCTTTAACTCCGCAACAAGCTCCTCGTCAAACCCATCAACTTCCAGCATCTCGGCCGTAGGCACATAAGCGACTTCTTCTAACGTTGAAAAGCCCTCTTCCGCAAGAACAGTCGCCATCTCTTCATCAATGTCTAATGCATTCACAAACAGCTCAATTTGCGCTTTCGATTCAACATCATGCTTTTCAGCCATCTCTGTCTGACTCATTACGTTGAGTTCCCAGCCAGTTAACTCACTGGCTAGACGAATATTTTGCCCACTCTTACCAATCGCTTGCGACAGTTGCTCATCATCGACCGAAAGATCCATGGTGTGCTTATCTTCATCAACCATAATAGAAATGACTTCTGCAGGTGCCATGGCATTAATCACAAACTGTGCGTCACTCACATCCCATTGAATAATATCAATACGTTCACCATTCAGCTCATTAGTCACGGACTGAACACGTGAACCACGCATCCCAACACAAGCACCAATTGGATCTAAGCGCGGATCATTACCTCTTACCGCCACTTTAGCACGAAAACCAACATCACGAGCAACGCTCATCACATCAATTAAATCATCGCCAATCTCAGGCACTTCAATTTTAAATAACTCCATCAACATTTCATTACAAGCACGAGACATGGTCAGCAAAGGCCCTCTTGGCCTAAATTCAACCGCCTGCAAATAACCTCGAACACGATCACCCATTCTAAAATTCTCTCGCGCAACCAACTGGCTACGAGGAATAATGGCCTCCACATTATCCCCTAAATCTAAAATGATATCACCACGATCAACACGTTTAACTTGACCCGTTAAAATCTCGCCAATACGCTTACTGTATTCAGCAACTATTTTTTTGCGCTCCGCTTCGCGGATTTTTTGGACAATCACTTGCTTGGCGGCTTGCGCACCAATTCGACCAAATTCAATGGATTCCATCGGCTCTTCAATGAACTCACCAATCTCTATATTAGGATCTTCATCCACTGCGTCCATTTCACGAATGTACCATCCAACATTGTCTTCAATGGCCGTTGCATCATCAATCACTTCCCAACAGCGGAAGGTTTCATAATCACCCGTGTCACGATCAATGGAGACACGAACATTAACTTCATCGTTTTGACTTTTACGTGTTGCAGTTGCTAAGGCCGTTTCAATAGCGTCAAAAATAATCTCTTTATCAACGCCTTTCTCATTTGCCATAACCTCAACAACGGCTAATATCTCTTTACCCATTATACTTTCGTCCTAATTCTCTTAAATTTAAATACAGTATTGAAACCTGTTTGCTTAAAAACGAAACAAGTCCTTTTGAGACCTTTACACGAAAGGATGCACGGATAAAAAAGGCTAAAATTTACCTGATTTTCGTTGAAAACCTTGTGAATAGCTGGCTATTCCCTGCGCTTCCCGCCTCAACCAGTCAACTTTTATCTCTTTTTTCTCTCGCGCCCCTCCCGTGCAAAGGTCTCCTTTTAAAATTCTGCGACCAAATTGGCTTTATCGATAATGTCATAGTCAATTTCATACAATTCGCCATCCACTTCGATTTCAATACCTGATTCAGTTACTTGAACCATTGGCCCTTTGAATTTCTTACGGCCTAGCACACCAACGGCGGTTCTTACTTGAACGGTTTTTCCTTGGTAGCGTTGAAAATGGCTCGGATTTAACAATAAACGATCCATTCCTGGTGATGACACCTCAAGCATATAAGCACTGCTGATAGGATCTTCAACATCCATTATCGCGCTGACTTGACGACTGATTGAGGCACAGTCATCTACCGTAACCCCCACGTCTTCTTTATCAATAAAAATTCTTAATATTGAGTGGCGACCAGCGGGTAAGTATTCAAACCCCCACAACTCAAACCCCATTGATTCAATGGTAGGCTTCAACAACCCTTCTAGCTTATCTTCTAAACGCACTAAAACCTTCTTCTGTAACATTTTTTAAGAACACTCTAAACCATGTCCTTAATTCAAATAACAAAAAACCCCGTAAAGACGGGGTTTTTTAAAAGTTAAGCCGCCGTTTATTCACACAAAAACAACGCTTAATAATTTCTTTAAAAAATCTATTATCAAACTATACAGCAAAACCCTGTTTTGTCAAACCCTATTGCGGCTCTTTAAACTGCTCTAATACAGAGGAATCTTCCAAAGTTGATGTATCTTGTAAAACCTCCTCCCCCTTCGCCAACGTTTTTAATAAACGTCGCATGATTTTTCCAGAGCGTGTTTTGGGTAAATTGGTACCAAAACGCATGTCATCTGGCTTAGCAATGACACCAATCTCTTTTGCTACCCACGCTCTTAAGGTTTGAATTAACGCCTCCCGCTTCGAACTATCCGTTGGAATATCCACATTTAAAACCACAAATGCAGAAATAGCTTCGCCCTTAATCTCATCAGGTCGCCCGACCACGGCGGCTTCCGCCACCATCGGGTGCGAAACTAACGCCGATTCAATCTCCATGGTACCTAAACGATGTCCTGATACATTCAATACATCATCCACACGCCCCAAAATCCAAAAATAACCGTCCTCATCCAAATAAGCGCTGTCGCCAACGACATAACAAGATGCACCATCCTTCATGGTATCCATCATGGGAAAATAGGTTTTCTGATAACGCGCTTCATCGCCCCAAACCGTACGAATCATAGAGGGCCACGGTTTTTTAATCACCAACAAACCGCCTTCATTCGCATCTAATTCTTGACCCGATTCATCCACAATAGCCGCCGCAATCCCTGGCAAAGCTTTGGTGCAAGAACCTGGCTTAAGTGGGGTCACTGGAAACGGAGCCAACATATGTGCGCCTGTTTCCGTTTGCCACCACGTATCAATCACAGGACAACGTCCCCCACCAATTTCATGAGAGTACCAAATCCACGCTTCAGGATTAATGGGCTCGCCCACCGTACCAAGAATTCTCAATTTAGACAGATCATATTGACTCGGTAACTCCGAGCCAAATTTCATTAAGGCACGAATGGCGGTCGGGGCAGTATAAAAAATAGTGACTCCGTGGTCTTGGCAAACCTGCCAAAAACGTCCCGCATCAGGATACGTCGGTACCCCTTCAAACATCAACATGGTTGCACCCACGGACAGTGGACCATACGCCACATAAGTATGCCCAGTAATCCAACCCACATCGGCCGTACACCAAAAGACATCTTGCTCACTTAAGTCAAACATCCACTCACAAGTCACATGCGCATTTAACAAGTAACCGCCCGTGCTGTGTTGCACCCCTTTCGGCTTGCCTGTCGAGCCAGAAGTGTACAGCAAAAAGAGTGGGTGCTCTGAATCCACCATCACAGGGTCATGGTAATTACTCATCCCTGCTTCAGCTTCATACCAATCAATGTCTCGCCCCGCCTTCATTGCCACATCATCTTTGGTACGTCGAAAGACAATCACTTTTCGAACATGATCACCGCCTTTTTCCAACGCCTCATCCACCGCTTTTTTAAGTGGAATGGTTTTACCGCCACGGCATCCCGCATTCGCAGTAATCACCAATTTTGCCCCCGCATCATCAATACGGTCTCGTAACGATTCGGCTGAAAACCCGCCAAAAACCACTGAATGAATCGCTCCAATTCTGGCACACGCCTGCATCGCAATCACCGCTTGTGGAATCATCGGCATATAAATGACGACACGATCGCCCTTCTGAACGCCTTGCGCCACCAGCGTATTCGCAAAACGACACACTTGATCATGCAACTCTTTATAAGTGTAACGCTCTACCGTGCCATCGTCGGCTTCAAAAATAATCGCTAACTTATCACTTTTACTCTCCAAATGACGGTCAATACAGTTATAAGAAACATTCAATTCACCGTCACTAAACCACTTAAAATGTGGTGCTTTGGACTCATCCAGCCCAATCGTAAATGGCTTAGACCAATCAAGTTTTTCCCGTGCTAAATCAGACCAAAAACCGACATGATCACTCTCAGCTTTCGCATACATTTGAGCAATATCCGTCTCCGTTAACGCCACACTGCGCTTTAACTGCTCTGAAGGATTAAATACACGAGATTCCGTTAAAATTGACTCTATCTTAGACATATCGACTCCGTAAAGTTGGATCAAATTGAAGCCTTCAATTCTAACACCCTAACCCTCAGATAGAAAATACCTTTGAGACTCCAATCCTTACAAAAAATGATGCAGGACAAATTGAATTGAGCTTGCTCAAGAGAGGATACTCTGGAATAAAATTTTTGAACGTAAGCCCCCCCCTCTAAAAGTACTCGATGCAGAATTCAGCAAAGCGAGTTCAAAAAGTTAGGCTTGTAAGCCTAGGAGACTGCCTGAGAACTAAAAGTCGACTGTAAATTCCATAAACATCCTAATCTCAGCTTATAACGTTTCTGTGATTTTCATTACGATTCTAGTTCTCGGACAAGCTCTCTTCCGCCTTTTCATACCCAAGCGTAATCATCTCAGAAGCCAAATCAAACTCCAAAGTACCACAGGCATTACGAGCAATTTCAATAAAATAATCCGCAGGATACGCAGCTAACTTCTGTCTTGCAATCGTACTTTGCATCGCATCAAAAGCCTGGTTAGCAATATCATATGCACCCCACTCATTTGTAATACGAGTCGTCGCTAACCCTTTCAACCCCCCAACAAATTTTGCAATTTTCTCAGAGTAAGGTGATTTAACCTCATCGATTAAAACCTCATTTTTCACAACCTCACCATTATCCTCAACCTTACCACCAAGGTTAACAGCAATCGTTAAATCCGTTATATCACTAAACGTTGGCGCAATCGGAACAGGGTTTAAAACACCCCCCATCAATCAAATCAATCCCCTTATATCGAAACGGCGTAAAAAACAGCGGCAAAGAAATTGAAGCCCTAATCGCATCAAATAGCCGTCCCGAATTCATCCATACCTCCTTCTCATTTCGAATATCTGATGCCACAGCCGTGTATTTAATAGACAAATCTTCAATATGCACATCACCCACAAGCTCAGTGAGTGTGTTAATAATCTTATCCCCCTTCACCAAACCACTTTTCTTCCATGAAAAATCAATCAAAGAGACAATATCCATTTTGGTAATGGCTCGAACCCAATGCTCAAAATCATCCAACTTTCCCGCCGCATAAACACCACCAACAAGCGCCCCCATCGAACAACCAGAAATAGATTTAATCTCAAACCCATTCGCCTCAAGCCAACGAATCACACCAATATGCGCCAAACCTCGCGCTCCACCACTGCCCAAAACAAGGGATACCGTTTTTTTATTATTCATTGACATAAGCCAAGCCACCTCCTTTCTATCAAATTAATCCATCACAGAATTATCGGAGGAAGTTGAACATTCCCAATCACTTGAACAGATCCACGGTAAATAAGTTCGCCTCTCCAATAATATTCAATATCATAATAACCATTAACAGGCGGAACATAATTAAAAAAGAAAATACCATCTCTATCCGTATACCTAGGTCGACTAACGCCAGGGTCAGGATGATATAACCGAACCTCCATACCAGGGACTGGAACATCATGCCTATCGACTACCTGACCCTTTAAACTTTCAGCAAAAGAGGTCATCGAAAATAAATAAGACAGCAACAATACGAAAATAACAATACAAGATTTTGATGTTTTCATTAAAACTGCCCCCCAGAACTTAAAGTGCTACCGGCTTGTCTTGGAGGTATCTCATCTCTTGGAACAATATTATCGACCATTCTCCGCCCAACTTTTATGGTTCCAATGCTTACAGAGCCTTTGTTAATGCTAACACGCCTAGTCACACCAGAGTTTTCATAGCCAGGAGCAATAACCGTGGCATTTAAACTTTCTATATTGGGATGGAACAGAATAGAAAACGCCCCTTCTTCACCAAAAACATCTTGTTTCCATGGCCCAGCGCTCAAATGAATTTCAATATCAACCAATTCATCAGGTGAAGAAACAACCCCTTCAAGAGTTAATTTTTTTGCATCCCCCTGTTGAGCAAACCAAGCCGCCGAAATAAAAAAAATAAAACCGATCAGAAACAAAGCCAGTGCAGGGTATCTCGTTGATAATTTAATTTCATCAATTAGCTCAATGGATAATGCCTCACTCGCTGCCGCAGCTTGAAGAGAAATAACGCCCCTGTATAGCAAGATCATTGAACCAACCACCATAATTGAACCACATATTGCCCCTATTAAAATAACCATTTCAAAAGAACCAAACATTAATACCCCCCCATCAAAGGATGCTTATTTGCTTAAATTATTTGCTCATAACGACTAAGTTTAAGAAAATTATAGTGAGCGAAAATTGGAGTCACAGCCCCTGCTAAATCGAAAGGCAGCATTATGTGACCCACTTTAAACCTACACCAATAATAAGGCATTTAAAGCAATCTATACGATAATATACGGCAATGCAAATAGGATAGATAGGTTTTTAAAAAAATTGCTAGCCCAAGGCAAAAAACGGAGGCAGGCTTGTCGTCTTGTATTATTCTCATTCCCATTCATTGGCGTAATCTAGGGAATACATTCGAAATAGAGAGAGGGGGGGGGGGAAGAATTTTTAAGATTGAAATTTCGGCGTTAAAAACGCCTCCCCCCTCTGAAAGCACTCGATGTTGAACTTAGCAAAACAAGCCGTTATCACTTCTTGTTGTGTCAGGAAGCTCTGAACAGTTCCCTGTAAGCGAAGCGAATTCAAAAAGTTAGGCTTGCAAGCTTAGTGAAACCGAGTGCGTCAGAGAAGTATCCTTTTTTGGTTACTTTGTTGGGCAAGCAACAAAGTAACAGAAAGTCCTATTTAAAAATGGGATGGTCAAATACAGAGACAAAAGCCTTACGCAAAAAGGATAGCGAATCCCCTCTATTACGCCAATGCGCGGGAGCAATAATACAACACTTGGTGCCTGACCCTCTTCGCAAATGTATTTGCCGTGGGTGAAGCATTTTACCTGCTCACCTGCCGTTCACTTAAACACTCAATGTTCAAGCTTGGCCTATTGAGTAACCCGTGGATATGGGGGGGAATTTTTGCAATGGCCTGTGCTCAACTCAGCCTAACCTATATTCCAATCATGAATCAACTATTTCACACCGCCCCCATTGGGTTAAATGACTGGATGGCCATATTTACCGTCGGCCTCATTATTTACCTCGTTATCAGTGCCGATAAAGCCATTCGAAATCAAATAGAAAAAATGACTCAATAACTTTCATTTCCATTAACACTCTACTCCCATAATTTTTTTCTACACTGCACTTGTTAATAAAACAATTGACACGTAATGCATACGTATATTAAGGTATGTCCAGTAGCTAAAAACAATGTCCATCATACTTACGACCATGTCATAGCTCGTGAAACTCTTATCTTTAAAATTTATTTAATCACTACTTGGAGCTCAATAAAATGAAAAACTCAAAACTCCCTAAAGGAATCAAATCTTCGTCTTTAGTTGATATTTCAAGACTCAATCTCAAAGAGGATGCCACCAATAGAGTATCTATGAAAATCAGTGAAGCGGTTTTATCAGAATATGCCGCCGTTAATAAACCTTCTGGCTTAGTTATCGCAGGTAGAATTTCTGATATTTTTAAAGTACCGGATATTGAGTGGGTAGGTATTATTGCCCCAGACCTTGATATATTAAGAGAACGAGGGTTTGCTGGATTAGATAAATCTCTTCCTGAACTTTTAAATAAAAAGTTTTAAAAAAAATTGAAACTTTCTAAATTAAAGTGCTTTACAAATAAATGGTAAAGCACTCGCTTAAAGTTACAAACCATCTAAAAAATATTTTTAGGAAGACATAAAATGAAAGATAACAAAGATGATCTGTTATGCCCCAGCGCTCCTCTTACTGAAGAGTCCTATTTATTTGGGGTTCTAAATGAACAAGCAGAAGTTCAGTACCTAGACAGTGTTGTTCCGGTAACAGAGGAGTTATTAGCTGGCTTTCAACATATTGAGAAGCCAGAAAAACACTTTCGCTTTACCATGACATGCGGCAAAGATAAATGTGCACAATGGGATAACAATAAATGCTCTGTTGGCTCTGCCATTCAAAAAGCAGAAATTAAAGAAATAAACACAAAGCCTGCACAATGCGGCATTCGAAAAGCTTGTCGATGGTACTCTCAAGAAGGACTTGCGGCATGTGTTTTATGCAAATACGTTGTTACCGATGTATCGATATAAAATAACTTTATACAAGCGTAATCTTTTCTGGAGAAATCGTAATCTTTTTCGCCTTATACAAACGTCCCAATGTCTTTTTATAATTGGCTTTACTGGTACGGTACTCTTTAAAAATAGCGTCTGGTGAACTTTTATCTGTTAACTCAGATTGACCACCATTTTCAGCTAACAAAGCCAAAATACGTTCACCCAGTTCATCTCTAGCCGCCGCACCATGTCGTTGTATTCTAAGGTTGATTTTATGGTCAGGTCGAATGCCTTTAATATACCCCTTAAGTTTCTGCCCCATACGCAACGGTTGTAAAACATCCGAGTTATGAATCAACCCCAAATGTGTACCATTAATCACGGCGGTATAGCCTAAATCACTACGACTGACCACTTGCAACTTAACCTCTTGACCACTTTTAAAGTCGCCATTTTTTTCATGTAAATACAAACTTAATTTACTGGATGCCGCAACACGCCCAGAATTATCTATATAGAGATAAACACAATACGACCGCTCTGCTTCCATCGGAACACGCTGCTCTGCAAATGGCACCATCAAATCTTTTGGCATACCCCAATCTAAAAAAGCCCCCGTACTATTCACTTGATTAACGCGTAAGTAAGCCACCTCTCCAACATAAGCCAACGGTTTGTCAGTCGTTGCCACCAGTCGATCTTGAGAATCTAAATAGATAAACACATCAATCATCTGACCCACTTCAGCCGCATTGGGTGCATAACGCTTAGGAATTAACACTTCACCCAAGTCCTCAGCGTCCACATACAAACCAAATTCAAGAGATTTAATAATCTTTAAACGATTCATTTGCCCTATTTGTGCCATGTTTTACGCCTTTAACGAAGAAAAACACCATTATAACGAGAGTTTAGGTTCAACTAAAAATATCCACTCAAAAATTTCTCCCCCCCCCTTCCCTTTATGCCTTTACTGCCTTTATGCAAAAAATTTGGGTTAAATGTTAAAAATAATCTTTGCATCCAAAATAATAAAGGTCTAATATGAATTCTGCATTATTTTATAGCATCAAAAAAATAGAGACTCGACCACTCATATACCTTAATAAAACATCAAAAAGGCTGTTTTAATATGACGATCAAACGCAGTATGCTTCTTATCTCAATTCTAATAGTGACTCTCGGTGTCATCAGCCTCCTCTCTTTAAATTACTCTCTTAAAAAAGAAGCCGAACTAAAAGGTGGACAAGTTTTACTCGCTGAAATTGATGCGAGCATTCTCATGCTAAGGCGACATGAAAAAGATTTTTTACTGCGCAAAAACTTGAAATATACTCAAAAGTTCGATGTCTCTATTCAACAGACCTATCAAAAAATTAAGCAACTCGAACAAATTTTATTAAAAAATCACGCTGATAACCTTTCAATTAAACAACTTAATTCGGTTTTAAAAAACTATCAATCCTCCTTTTTTGAGCTGGTAAAAAGCTATGAAAAGGTTGGACTAGATGAAAAATCTGGATTACAGGGAAAACTCAGAACCGCTGTTCATGCCATTGAATTTGAAGCAAAAGAAGCCAAAAACGCTGAACTCTATAAAGACATGTTAATGCTAAGACGCCGTGAAAAAGATTTTTTATTACGCTTAGATATGAAGTATTTGGATAAATTTGATAACGACATTATTTCATTTAAAAACACCCTAAACACAACCAACTTATCTCACATTAAAAATACTGAAGTTACCAATTTACTTGAATACTATCAAAAAACATTTCATGAGATGGTCGATGGCTATGTGCAAGCAGGACTCGACAATAACTCTGGACAACAGGGTAAAATGCGAAAAACAGTCCACAAGACTGACGTAATGCTTAAGAAAACAGAAGCTCAAATATCAGAAATACTACAAAGCCAAGTTGCCTCACTCAGTATCTTGATGAATATGGCGATTATCATTATTGCACTACTGGCATTAATCATTACCACTCTACTCTCTCGCAAAGTTATAAATGCGGTGAATTCACTTAAAAAAACAATTGATCAAACAAGTCAAACCAACGACTTTAGTTTACGATCATCCTATAATGCACAGGATGAAATTGGGGATATTAGTACCGCATTCAATCAGTTAATGAGTCGATTGCATCAATCCATAAAAGAGACCAACAACGTCGTTAATGCCATTGCTCAAGGAGACTTTAGTCAACGAATAACCTCCGATTTATCTGGTGATTTACAAACCCTAAAACAAGGTGTAAATGGCAGTGCAGAAAGTGTTGAGTACATGATGTCTGAACTTGAAAAAGTCTTACAGGCATTAAATGAAGGTAACTTCAACGTTCAGATGAATAAAAATGTCTCAAAAGAGTTTAGAGATAAAGTAGACAATACCTTACAAAATCTACACCACACTATTGGCAGTATTCTACAAGTCATGGCCTCAGTAAAACAAGGCGACTACAGCACTCGTGTAACCGTTGATGCAAAAGGTGATTTAAACCAACTTAAAATAGAAGTAAATGAAGCCGTAGAGGCATTGGAACAGGCGATTAATGGTATCAGTCGTGTTGTCATTGCACAAAAAGATGGTGATTTGACCCAAAAAATTACCGCACAATATCCAGGCCAACTTGCCTCTTTAACACAAGCCATTAATAGCACAAATTTGAAACTACTCAATGTGATTAATGATGTTGACCAGACCATTATTTCAATCTCAAGTGCCTCTTCTAATGTTTCACAAAGAGCGGCCTACCTAAATGAATTAATTAAAGAGCAGTCCGTTGCCATTGAAGAAACCACCCTCTCTATGGAAAAAATGAGTGATACCGTACAAAACAACACTGATAGCTCAAATAATGCAAATCAAGCCGTTCAACTGGTTCAAAATAATGCTCAAACAGGAGAGTCTGTTATGCAAAAAACCATTGATGCCATGAGTGAAATTCAAGAATCAAGTCATAAAATATCCGATATTGTCAGCTTAATTGATGGCATTGCTTTTCAAACCAATTTATTAGCACTTAATGCCGCCGTTGAAGCCGCTCGAGCGGGAGAACAAGGTCGAGGGTTTGCGGTTGTCGCAGGAGAAGTTCGTAACTTAGCTGGAAAGTCGGCTGAAGCGGCTAAAGAGATTAAAAGCCTTATCGAAGAAAGTGTAAATAGAATAAACCAAGGAACACAACTGGCTTCCGAATCAGGCGAAGTACTTAAAGAGATTAATGCCTCAGTACAAGAGGTCTCTGAAATGATTGAGTTTATTGCAAACTCATCAGTAGAACAAGCACAAAGTGTGACACAAGTGCATACCACTATCACTCAAATCAATGCGGCCATGCAACAAAATACCAGCTTGGTTCAAGAAACCAGTCACTCTGCTGAAGAGATGAGACAACAGGCGGACGAACTAAAAGAAAGTATTCAATTCTTTAATACCCAAACAACAAATACACTCAGCTATAAAGAATAAACATTAAGGTTTCACTTCAAAACGAAATAGTGAATGACATGCAACACAATTTTTTTGCAGTTCTGCTAGATGCGAAAAAATCACTTTCATATCTCCTGATCCACTTGCTTCATAAACAATACTTTCAAATCCCATATAGGCTCTCGGACCAATCATGGTAAAGGTGACGGGGAGTTTATCCTGAATCTCTTCTGGCGTATCGGTAAACAATCTCACGCCAACCAATCTTGCCGCCTCTTCTACGGCTTTCATATCGCCAGATAGATTCGCCTCTAATATTTTTTGAGAAGCGTTTAAAAAGGCACGCATCTCAGACAACAATATCGCTTTTTCTTTAGCGGTGACCCAAATTATTTCTCGATTATCTGTCATGCCTGAAGCGACAGATTGAGAAACCATCGTTAAGCCCAAAAAACAGCCTAACAGTCCAGATAAAAAATACTTTTTAACATTCCCCCCTAATTCCCAGATAGAAAATGTGTTTATAACACAAGTCATAGATGCGCTACTTTGCGTTTCTATCTGCGGATGTGGGTTAAATGGACTCATTGTATTTTTCCTTATTTTATTTAACATTTCTAGCCATAAAAAAGTATTATTTTTGGCTAAAAAAAAACCAGCTAGTTAAACACCCAATTAAGTGTTTGACTAGCTGGTTTTAAAATATGGTAGCGGGGACAGGATTTGAACCTATGACCTTCGGGTTATGAGCCCGACGAGCTACCAAGCTGCTCCACCCCGCGACAATGTG
>UOFB01000058.1_pt1 | contig 18025 bp, 15 predicted proteins | sample 1988871 | NCBI WGS metagenome assembly UOFB01 (sample SAMEA4712195, study PRJEB27164) | hydrothermal vent metagenome | biome: marine basaltic hydrothermal vent biome; feature: marine hydrothermal vent; material: mineral | place: Pacific Ocean | collected 2011-06-14/2011-07-23 | depth 1719 m | reverse complement strand
ATTCTTTATAGTTTAATTGAAACGGCCAAAGCGAATGGCCTTACACCGTTTAGTTATCTTATGTTTTTGCTTGAAGAGTTGCCTAAGAAACCAGAGGATTTAGCGTATTTGATGCCTTGGAATGTTGAGTTGGAGGCAATTATTTAAGGTGCAAGGTGGCTTTTACCAGACGCTTACATTTAATCAGGAAAAATACCCAACGATAAATAAGGGGTCGTATGAACGGCTGCTTTTTTGGTGTCGTGAATTTCTATCGGAGGATTAGGGAAGTATATTGGATCAAAAAGACATTATTGAGTACAAAAAAACCAGCTAGTCAAACACCCAATTAAGTGTTTGACTAGCTGGTTTTAAAATGTGGTAGCGGGGACAGGATTTGAACCTATGACCTTCGGGTTATGAGCCCGACGAGCTACCAAGCTGCTCCACCCCGCGACAATATAATTGAAACTAAAGTATTCGTTATGCGTTTCAATGAGGCGTATTATAGGGGGTTTACTGAGTAACGCAAGCCTTTCATTCTTTTTTTCAAAGCTTATTTTCAACAAACACCTATTTCTCTATTTTCTTCCCCCTAGGAGGCTGTCCGAGAAACCTGTCTTAGGATTCTAATAGCCCAAACGCAATGCCATCACAAATATCATCAAGCCCTTGCTGTAAGGCAAACAGGCGATCAACCCCCAGTGCCACACCACTGCAATCAGGCAATGGCTGTTGCGCTAAGGTCAGCAGAAGTTTTTCATCCAAAGGAATCGTGGCATAACCAAGCGCTTTGCGCTCACACAATGCTTGCTCAAAGCGTGCTCGATATTGTTGAGCATTCGCTAATTCATGATACCCGTTGGCCAGTTCAATGCCTTTTACAAAAAGTTCAAAACGCTCAGCAACCTCTGGATTATCCTCTGACACTTGTGCCAAGGCCGCTTGACTGGCTGGGTAGTGATATAAAAAAGTAAGACAGGGTTGTCCAGCCTGAAATCCCAAATGAGGTTCGATGACCTCGGTTAAAATCAACTGTTCCCATAGCGCCTTATCATGGGCATCGACCCCTACAATTTCTGGAACCCCTTGTTCGATTAAACACTGTTGGCACTGCAATGCTGAGGCAGTAAAAATATTTTCAATCCCTGCATATCGTGCAAACGCTTGCTGATAACTGAGTTGTTCTACCGCGAGTAAGCCAGACGAATCGACACGCAACACCTGTTGAACCACTTCCGCCACTTCCGCCATCAAGTCAAACATCGAAAAACCCAAGCGATACCACTCCAGCATCACAAACTCCACTTGATGTCGTGGGCTAAGCGCATCTTGCCGAAATACTTTACCTAAATAAAAAATATCACCACTGCCTTGGCAGAGCAAACGCTTCATCGGGTATTCAGGTGATGTGTGTAAATAATAGGGTTGTGGCGTTTGTTTTCCTGCAACCTGAATACAAGTCGTTAAGGCGTGTAAGTGGCAATCTGGCACACCCGATTCGGATAACATGGGAGTATCCACTTCGATAACTAAGCGGGCATAAAAAAACGCCCGTAACTGCTGAAGCAGCTGCGAACGTTTTTTTAAAATTGTGCGTTTCATCAAGATTAAGTGCTTATTTGGCTCGTGAGATGTATTCACCTTTTTCAGTGTTTACAATCACCTTTTCACCAATCTGAACAAAGAGAGGGACTTGTACTACTGCACCCGTTGAAAGGGTGGCTGGCTTACCACCTGTTCCTGCTGTATCCCCTTTTAAACCAGGGTCGGTGTCGGTAATTTCCAAGGTAATCTGCTTAGGAGGCGTAACGGAGATGGGCTGACCATTAAAGAGTGTAACGGTACACATATCTTGTTCAATCAACCATTTTTTTACATCTGCCACAGCCGCTTCCATCGCTTGATATTGATCAAAGGTAGCAGGATCCATAAAGTGCCAAAAATCACCATCGGTATATAAATACTGTAAATCGGTATCGACCACATCTGCCGCTTCCACCTTTTCACCCGATTTAAAGGTTTTTTCCAAGACTCGCCCTGTCATTAAGTTACGATATCGTACACGGTTAAACGCTTGACCTTTACCAGGCGAAACACTGGTGGTCTCCACAATGGAGCACGGTTGACCATCCATTAAAAATTTCAAGCCATTTTTAAATTCATTTGTACTGTAAGTTGCCATATCTTTACCCGAATACTTATCATAAAATAGAAAAATTAATCCGCGTATTCTAACTTAAAAATGGCCACATGACTCAATCAATCCCACCGTTTCACCAAAAAAACTTATTTAAAATTCCTCATTTAGCCGACCTTAATATCGATGATAACAGCCCTTTCCCTCTTAAAGTACCCGATGATTTTATGCAACAGATGGATGTGTCCGACCCAAATGACCCTCTATTAAAGCAAATACTGCCACTTAAAATCGAAAATCAAATCGCAATGGGTTTCAGCACCGATCCCGTTCAAGATTTAGACTTTACCCCCTCCCCAAGCCTGATTCACAAGTACCACGGTCGAGTATTGCTTATCGCCAGTCCAAAATGTGATATTCACTGTCGCTACTGCTTCCGTCGCCACTTTCCCTACGCCACACACAGCAACACTCGGCATTGGCAAAAGGCACTGGAGTACATTCAACAAGACCACAGCATTCATGAAGTCATTCTAAGTGGCGGAGATCCCATGAGCCTCTCTGAACACTCACTGGTTCGCTTAATACAAAAAATCGAAGCCATCCCACACATTCAGACCCTCAGGATTCACAGTCGTACCCCCATTGTTGCTCCCAGTCAAGCTCCAACAACAGAGCTTATTGCTTGGGCAAAGAGTTCTCGATTGAATAAAGTACTGGTAGTGCACTGCAACCATGCCAATGAACTCAGCACTCAAACCGCAACACTCTTTTCACTTTATAAAGCAGCCGGATTTCACCTGCTCAATCAAAGTGTTTTATTGAAAGGCATTAATGATCAAGTCAATCTATTAGAAACACTCAGCCACGCCCTGTTTAAACAAGGCGTATTGCCCTACTACTTAAATCAATTAGATCGAGTTCAAGGCGCCATGCATTTTGAAGTGGATCATACAACGGCCGTCCAGATACATACAAAATTACGCAAGAAACTGCCTGGCTACTTACTCCCACAACTCGTACAAGATATACAGGGAAAACCCTATAAAACACCATTAAGAAGTTTCTGAATAAGCATGCGTCAAAACGCCATTTAGTTAAACCCAAATCCTTACATAGAAACGTGAAAAATAGTATAAGCATTTGGAAAACCTATGGTTTTTAAATATGCCGTCGCACCCATAGGTTCGGCGAACAAGGTGAATTGAGCTTGCTCAAGAGAGGGTACTCTGGAGTGATATTTTAAAATGCTAGGTTTTTCAAAGGGTTGTGCTAGATTCGTATTTCTATGTAAGGATTTGGATTAAAGAAAGCTATTTTTTATGCTATATTGCTAGTTCATTTATTTTTTTTAAAATCTTAAAGGGGTTCTAAATAGGTCATGAAGGATATGACAAAAATGAATGTTCGCCCTAACGGAATGGCATTGATCGCTACAACCCTCTACCAAACCGACGAAGATTCATGGTCTCGACTGAAATAAATAATATAGGGGACATCAAATGATATTGAGGGTCAAACTCAATTTACTGTTAATCGCTATTCTTGTCTTAACTAATGGCAGTTTGGCCTATTTTTTAAGTGAAAAACAGAAAGATATCATCTCAAACAACATTGACATTCAAGCCGAAGCGATCAGTACCTTAATTGCCAAAGATGCCATTCAACTGATTCTATTGAACACCTCCGATTATGCCACCGATCTTTCAAGTAAGCTCAGCTCTCTTAAAACACTGTCTAAAACGAATATTTACAATGCCAGTGGCAAAAATATATTAACCATTCAAAACCAAAGCTACCTCAATGAACATAACCTCATTAAAAAAGAGCTTCCCCTCTCTTTTTTAGGTTCAACACTCGGGCATGTTGAACTGTTTTTTACCAAAGACAGCTACAATGAGGCGGCAGACAGATTAACCCTGTTTTTAATGCAAATATTTGCCGCTGGTTTAGCACTAACCTTACTCTTTGCACTCTATATAGATCATTTTTTTAGTAAACGCATTTCTCAGCTCAATAACGCGTTAAAAAACACCTCAAATAAACAAGATTACAGTATTCGTTTGCCAGAAAAACACGTCGATGAAATTGGTAAGGCCTATCAGAGCTTTAACCAACTGGTTGAGAACACCGAACAACTGCTCGCAAAACAAGCCACTCAAGAACAACTGTTATTATTCCAAGCAAACCACGATACGCTGACTGGGTTGCATAATCGCCTGTACATAACGACCTCTTTAAAAAAACTAATTGCAGAAGATGGCGACAAAGAGACACACGCTTTATGTTATTTTGATTTAGACAAATTCAAAATTATTAATGATAGCTTTGGCCATCCTGTCGGCGATCAACTCCTCATTAAGCTCGCCGTACAATTTGAGCAATTTATAAATACACTGCCACAGACACAAGTCGCTCGCATTGGTGGCGATGAGTTTATTCTTATTGTGCAAAACACCTCCGAAGAGGCTCTTTTAACCCCTCTAAAACAACTACAAAGCTTGATTAAAAACTTTAGACTCGACCACCAAGGGCAACAATTATCTGTCGGTGTAAGCATTGGCGCCATTTTATTCAAAACGCCTTACGATAATATTCACTCACTCTTTGCCGCGGCCGATACCGCTTGCTATCATGCCAAACACAAAGGTGGCAATAGCCTTTCTATTTTTTGGCAGGACAACCCTGAGCTTCAGAATGAAAAAGCATTAGTTAACTGGGTGCAACGCATCCGAAATGCCATCGCCAACCACCAGTTATTGGTCTATTTACAACCCATCATTAATAGTCGAGTAGCACAAGACAATAAACCCTCTTATGAGTCCTTAGTTCGACTTCAAGAAGAGAATAACATCATCTCTCCTTTTGCCTTCATACCTACACTAGAGCGTTTTAAAATGATGCCTGAAGTGGATTTTTACATGGTACAAGAAGTCATTTCTCACTTGAGCAAAGAACCCGAATTTTTAAACAAAGTAAACCATATATCAATCAACCTATCAGGCACCACTTTAACCATACCCAATGCAGCGGATAGTATTATTCAAATCATTGAACGATCGAAACTGCCTTTTCATAAATTTTGCTTTGAAATTACCGAAACCTCGGCCGTATCCAATTTAACAGAGGCCAAACTGTTTATTGAGCAGCTCTCTAAAAAAGGCTGTCTCTTTTCATTGGATGATTTTGGCACGGGCATGGCTTCATTTGAGTATTTACATGCATTGCCTCTTAATACGCTCAAGATTGACGGCTGTTTTATTAAAGATATAGCCAAAGATCCCATTAAATTTGAGATGGTTAAATCCATGCAAAACATTGCCAATTTAATGAACTTAGAGACCGTGGCAGAATACGTTGAAAATCAAGCGATTATTGATAAGTTAAATGAGATTGGCATTCATCACCATCAAGGGTATCACTACAGTGAACCTAGGCCCATTCAAGAAATTATGAATCCAGAACAAAAACACGACTAAAAACCATATTGCACTTTAAAACCACACCCCTCAACGCCTAACCATTCGGCGGCCTTAGGAAACCATTCTGGGGGGGTATAGAATCGCTCGTTGACCACGGTTAATATTTTTTGACGATAGGTTTGATAATCAAATTCAACCCCTTTCACCAAGTAATAGGTTGTCCCATTGTCTATCTCAAATGGCTCTACCGTTAAGCGTTTAAAAAAGGGCTCTAACTTTTTAAGCTCTTTTTGATCGGGCACAAAAATGGCTAAATCTTGTCCATTCAACACTTTAAAGTTGGTTTTTTTATCGTCCTCTCGGCCGTATTTTGAGGTGCTCATAAACACATGAACCGCATCATTTTGACAATGATACGACAACACCGCCTGCGAACTGTAACCTAACGTAAAAAAAGTAGATTTTGGCAACTGAGCACAAACTTTATCGGGTTGGGTATACACCGCTACATGGTGCTTTTGCGAATCTGGAACCAATTGATTAACAAACATCAAGGCGAGCAGTAACCCTCCCCCCAGTACCAATGAACTGTAACCATTAAACAGCGTTAATTTTCGCAACTGTTCAGGCGGCAATCGTACATATAACAGATACAACAACGTGACCGATAACAATGGCCAATGCAATCCAACGGGATTGGTAAAGCTCACCAAGAGCAACACCAATAACAACGGCAAGGTGGCAAAAAGAACCTGCTTTAGTAGAGGGGGGGGGAGAATTTTTTGTGGCACTTCTTTCGCCCGTTTTAAATAAGCCTTAACCCCATAAAACACCCCCAAGGGCGATAATAACGCCAACATCATCACTAAATAAGAGAGGAGATTTCCAATATCAAACGAACTGTCTGTGGTTCGGGAAAAAAAATTAAACAAAATATTGTTCCAACAATGGGTAGCATTAAAGTACAAATTTTCGGCCACAAACAGCAGCACCACCGCCGTCATCACCCCCAATACTTTCCAACCATGCTGACGCACATAGAGCAGACTGTATAAGAACAGACCGACCAACATAAACGCCGCAAAATATTTAGATAAAAACGCCACGCCCAAAAATAGCCCTGCCAATAGCGCATTCCACACGGTTGGCCTAGCCAAGGCTTTGGCGTAAAAATAGAAGGCTACCACCGCAAAAAACACCAACACCGTATCATTGGCGGTAACCACAAACATTAATGAGATAGGCGACACCAAAAAGGCAATCGCCACATAAAACGCGCTTTTGGATTCCATTTGAGGGCAAAGAAGCAACGTTTGATACAACAGATAAGCAATGACGATAGCGGCAACATAAGCAAACGAACGATAGACAAGCAAGTGGTCACCCACGCCAGTTCCAAACCCATTCAAAACCCACAATACCCACCCCACCATGGGAGGGTGATCATAATAGCCTAATGAAAGCGACTGCCCCCAAAGAATAAAATACGCCTCATCGCCCGTCAAAGGCAGTTGAAACACCAGAACCAACTTTAACACCATAAACGCAATCAATATCATCCGTTCATGCCAAGAACGCTCTGCCCAAAAAGAAGCTAAAGAAGAGGAGAAAGAGGTCGTATTTGTGTTTGTATTCATAAATAACCAGAAAATTCTAAATAAACAGAAAGGGGGGGGAAACAAGGTGAATTGAGCTTGCTCAAGAGAGGGTACTCTGGAGTAGATTTTTTAAAATACGCTAAATATAAAGTAAGCGGTCAAAATACCCACCGCAATACCACCAAGCAACTCAATTTTAGTATGCCCAATGCGCTCTCTTAGTGGCTTAACATCCTGGCTCTGTTGCAAGCGATTAATCGCTTCGGCTTGCTTGCCAATTTGACGGCGCAAACTATTGGCATCCAACAACACAATAAACGCCAATGCCAACGCCACCCCAAATGCGGGGTGTTCCACACCCTCTTTAAACGCAATTAACGCCGCCATGCTACTGACTATGGCGCTGTGATTACTGGGAAAACCACCGTATCCAATCAAGCCAAATGCCCACTGTTTTGCTCGTATGCTGTTAATCGCAAACTTACTGCACCCCGCCACCAGCCACGCCACAAAGGGCATCACCAAATACGCCATATCCATCTATACCGTCCCCGTAGGCCATAATGCCCAAAGGCAGACCAAAATCCAACCCACCACAGTCAACAACAGTTGTTTATCCGCCAGTAATGCATCGGTGGGTGATTCACCCTCCCCCAACATTTCACTGATATACCAGTAACGAAACAGCCCAAACAATACAAATGGAATGGTAAACACCATCTCAGGACGCGCATTCATCACAAATAAGCTGTAAAACAACAGCGCCCCTGTGGCGGCCATCTCGGCATAACGATTCACCAACGACTCGGTGTAATAGGCCAATACTTTACGCCCCTCTTGCGAGGTTTGTATCAACTCTTGACGGCGTTTCATCGCCGCCAAAAATAGTGCCAAACACAAGGTGGTGACAAACATCCAAGATGACACGGGTACCGAAATAGCGGTTGCGCCTGCGTACACGCGCAAGACAAATCCAAATGCGATGGTAAAAATATCCAATACAGGCTGATACTTTAAGTAAAAGCTGTACGCCACATTTAACAGCAAGTACGCCACAATAACCAGCATAACTTCTGGCTGAAACACAAATCCCACCAACAAAATAGCATACAAGATAATCAATAAGACTTTGGCTTGAAACGGGGTCACCTCGCCCGAGGCTAACGGTCTTTTAAGGGATTTAACGGGGTGTTTTCTGTCCTCTTCAATGTCCCTTAAATCATTCACGATATAGGTTGCGGAGGCCGCCAAGCAGAACAGCACAAATGCCCAAAGGGTTTGGCTAATCGCCACTAGGTCTAAAAATAACCCTGTAAAGAGGAGGGGGGCAAAAATAAATCCATTTTTAATCCACTGACGTGGCCGTGATAACTTAAACAGCCCACGTAATACCGATTTATTACCCGTAACAGAAGTGTTAGAATTCATGCTTAAAATTAATTAACCTCTTTAAGGGTTTACCCAAACGAGCAAACTAGGGCTGTATGATTCAAAAAACGCAAAAAGTGAATATTGCACTAATGTACACGATTTTCGCCCTATTCGCCACCGTGGCTAACATTGGAAGCCAAGAAATTAGCATTCAAATCTATCAAGGCTCTTTTGCCATTATGCTCTCTATTTTTGTGGGCACCGGCGTTGGATTGGTCTTAAAATATTGGCTCGATAAACGCTACATTTTTCAATACCAAACCCAAAGCATTCAACACGGCTCTAAAACCTTTACGCTTTATACCATTATGGGAATCATCACCACGTTTATATTCTGGGGATTTGAACTGGCCTTTAACGCTATTTATGGCACCAAAGAGATGCGCTATTTAGGTGGCGTTATCGGACTGGCCATCGGTTACTATGTAAAATACCAACTGGATAAACGCTATGTCTTTAAATAAACCGCCTTCAAATAAACCGAATGACATATTAACGGGCTGGGGGTGCTACCCACAACAAGACAGCCAGCAATATCACGCGACCCATTTACACAAAATACCCGATTTTGTCACACAAAATGACAACGAACTCATCGCAAGAGGGCTTGGCCGAAGCTATGGCGACAGTGCTTTGGCTCAGACCACATTGAACACGCAATCGCTTAATCACCTTCTCGATTTTGATATTGAAACAGGCATCGTTCACTGTTCAGCTGGCATCAGTTTGGCTGAGATGTTAAAAGTATTTGTGCCCAAAGGCTGGTTTTTACCCGTCACCCCTGGCACACAGTTTGTCACGGTCGGCGGTGCGATTGCCAGTGATGTACATGGCAAAAACCATCATCTGGATGGTTGTTTTAGTCAACACCTCATCAACCTAACCCTCTGCGTGGCATCAGGCGAATGCATTACCTGCTCACCCACCGAACATCGCGAACTGTTTTTAGCCACCTGTGGCGGCATGGGATTAACGGGTATTATTGTCTCTGCAACCCTCAAACTTATCCCAGTTGAGAGTGCCTTTATTGAAGAGACCACATGGAAAACCGCCAACCTAACCGAAACCCTTGAACAATTTGACGCACACCATCAAAGTACCTATTCCGTGGCATGGATTGACTGCCTAAGCAAAGGCAAGCACCTTGGTCGCTCTCTGCTCATGCTGGGTGAACACGCCAAACCACAAACAGCACACAACTTTAAAATTGCCCCCCCCAGTAAACTGGCCGTACCGTTTAATATGCCCAATGGCCTGCTCAATGCCTTTACCGTAAAAGCCTTTAATACCCTTTATTATCATAAAGTGCGACAAAAAAAGAGCCAACGCCTCGCCCACTACGCTCCCTTCTTTTATCCATTGGACAGCATTCAAAACTGGAATCGTCTCTATGGCAAAAATGGCTTTACCCAATATCAGTTTGTACTGCCTAAAGAAGCTGGATTAGAAGGACTCACCAAAATATTAACCGAGATTGTCGATTCCAAACGCGGCTCTTTTTTAGCCGTATTAAAAGTCTTTGGCGCACACAACGCCAACTATCTCAGCTTTCCCATCGAAGGTTATACCCTCGCCATTGACTTTAAAATCGACCCAACCCTTTTTGCTTTTTTAGACAAACTCGACCAAATCGTCCTCGATTACGGTGGACGACTCTACCTAACCAAAGACGCTCGTATGTCCGAACAAACCTTCAAACAAAGCTACCCCCAATGGGAGCAGTTCCAACAAGTACGCCATCAATATGGCGCACACACCACCTTTCATTCGGTACAATCCAAACGGTTAGGATTATGACCCCCGCATTATCACAGGAAACACACATGACCAAAAATATCGTCATTATTGGCGCCACATCCGCCATTGCACAAGCCACCCTTCGACTCTATGCTGAATCGCAAGATAACCTGTATTTATTGGGGCGCAACCAAGAACAACTCAATACCATTGCCGCCGATGCAACCGTGAGAGGCGCCAAAAAAGTGCATACCGCCGTTTTAGATGTCAACCAATTTGAAACGCACAAATCGACCGTAAACCAACTCTTTGAAACCTTCTCAACGGTAGACATCGTCTTAATTGCACACGGCACACTACCCGATCAAGCAGCCTGCGAAAAAGACGTGCACCTTACCATGACGGAACTCAGTACCAATGGCATCAGCACCATCTCGTTATTAACTCTCTTAGCCAACCGGTTTGAGCAACAAAAAAAAGGCTGCATTGCCGTTATCACCAGTGTGGCGGGGGATCGTGGTCGTCAATCTAACTACGTCTATGGTGCAGCAAAAGGCATGATATCCCTCTTTTTACAAGGACTCCGCAACCGCCTCTATGCCCATAACGTACAAGTCATCGACATCAAACCTGGTTTTGTCGATACCCCCATGACCGCTGACTTTAAAAAAGGCGCACTCTGGGCACAACCTGAACAAATCGCTCAAAGCATTACCAGAGCCATTGAAAAAAAGAAAAATGCCACCCTCTACACTCCTTTTTTCTGGGCAGGCATTATGCTCATCATTCGCAACATTCCTGAAATAATTTTTAAACGATTAAAACTGTAAAAAACACGTAATAAACTTAAAAAAATCATTAAAATAGAACGTATTGTGTCACGAAAAAAAACAAAGGAAATCAACATGACAACCGCCGCCCCAAAAGCCCCTCTTGCCACTTGGAAAAAATGGCTTATTTACACGTTCGTCTTAGGCGCATCGGCTATTTTAATTTGGACACAACTGCCACAGAGTCCTTATCCAACCGATTTAAACCGCATTGGCGCAGGCCAACCTGCCGTGGTACTGATTTATGATGTCAACAGCTCGGGCGGCATGACCGTGATGAAGCTACTTGAACCATTACGAGAGAAATACGGCGATCAAGTCCAGTTCTTAGTTGCCAGCATGGGCTTGCCCGATGGACGTGACTTTGCAAGACACTATAAGATATCCAGTGGTGCGGTGGTCTTTTTCTTAGGCGATGCAACGCACTCAAGTACCGTACGAGCCCCCGAAAGCACCGAGGATTTACGTGAAGCACTCAAAAAAGTACTCTGATGTAAAAAGATTGCTAGGATAAGTAAAAAATAGTACATTAACATTGTTAAAAACAACTCTGGATAAAAGGAAAAATTCATATGGAAGAGACTCAAGATGCCATGACACAAATGCAAGCACTTTCAATGAAAGGGTATGAACTAGGACTAGAGTATGCTCCTAAGCTTGCATTAGCCATTATCACACTACTGATTGGTCTATGGATTATTCGCCTGCTTAGCAAAGTAATGAAAGCCTCAATGGAAAAATCGAAGGTAGATCCTACCTTAGTTCCATTTATAGTTAGTTTGACTTCTTGGATACTCAAGCTACTGTTATTTATTTCGGTTGCATCCATGATTGGAATTGCCACAACATCATTTATTGCTGTGTTAGGTGCGGCAGGTTTAGCCATTGGATTAGCGTTACAAGGCAGCTTAGCAAACTTTGCTGGTGGCGTGCTTATCATGATTTTCAAACCGTATAAAGTGGGCGATTTAATCGAAGCGCAGGGACACTTGGGAATTGTTAAGGAGGTTCAAATTTTTAATACCCTTTTAACCAACCCTCAAAACAAGCAAGTTATTATTCCTAATGGCGCTATTTCAAACGATTCGATTGTTAACTTCACTACGGAAGGCGCAATTCGGGTCGATTTAACGGTAGGAATTGCCTACAACGCAGATATTACGAAAGCTAAATCTGTCTTAATGTCTGTCTTAAACAATCATGATAAGGTGTTAAAAGATCCCGCTCCTTTTGTTGGTGTGGTTGAATTGGCTGATAGCTCCGTTAACTTAGCCGTACGCCCTCACTGTACGCCGGATGATTATTGGGATGTATTTTTTGATATCAATGAACAAATTAAAGTGGCTCTGGATGAAAACCAAATCAGTATTCCATTCCCACAAAGAGATGTGCATCTTATCAATACATAAACTCACATTTATTCACGCTTTATTTTGCATTCATTCAACCCCCCTTTTACAGGGGTTTTTTTTGTAAAAAAATTGTATTTAAAGACTTTCACCACGGCGACTGATAAAATGGTGCTGTCAAAAATTAAGGAACTTTTATAGTTAAGCGCTTTTATGATTAATTTAATTCTGTGTGGTGGTTCGGGTACCCGTTTGTGGCCGATTAGCCGAACGTTACTTCCCAAGCAATTTGTTCCTCTTTTTAACGAGCAGTCTTTGTTTCAAAAAACGGTGTTACGCAACCAAGTATTTTGCGATGAATTTTTAATTGTCTCCAACCAAGAACAGTATTTTTTGGCATTAGACCAGATGCAAGCCCTTGAAAAAACCTCCCCCCCCTCCTCTCTCAAAAGCCAATTTATACTGGAACCTGTCGGTCGTAATACCGCACCAGCCATTGCGCTCTCTTGCCTCTCTCTGGATGCGGATGCCATTGTTTTTGTAACCCCATCGGATCATTTAATTAAAGACCAAGCCGCTTATGAAACGGTGGTTAAACAAGCCAAGACACTTGCGCAACAGGATAAGCTGGTTACCTTTGGTATTCAGCCCACTTACCCCGAAACGGGCTTTGGCTATATTGAGGCCAACGGAGAGGATGTGCTCTCTTTTAAAGAGAAACCTGAGTTGTCCGTGGCGGAATCGTATCTTGAGCAGGGTAATTTTTATTGGAACAGTGGCATGTTCTGTTTTAAAGCGGGGGTCTTTTTAAGTGAACTGGAACAACACGCTCCTGAGATGTTTCAGGCCTGCCAAACGGCTTATCAGCAGACAAAAGAAGGTGAATTTTTACGCATTCCAATGGCCGAAATGCAGGCGATTCCTGCGGACAGCATTGATTATGCGGTGATGGAAAAAAGTGCCCATGTAAAAGTGGTTCCTAGCGACATTGGCTGGAGCGATTTGGGCAGTTTTGAGGCGTTGGATCAAGAGCTTGAAAAGGATGAACAAGGCAATACACTCAGTGACCACTCCCTCCTGCTCAACGCCAAAAACAACCTGATTCTTGGCAATGAACGTCTTATTTCATTAATTGATATTGAAGACTTGATGATTGTCGATACCGATGACGCCCTGCTGATTGCGCCCAAAGGGTCGGGGCAAAAAGTAAAAGAAATTGTGGCTCAGCTCAAAAGCCAAGGCAGTGAGTTACCTCAAATTCACCGCACCGCACATCGTCCTTGGGGCACGTATACGATATTAGAGTCGGAAGAGAAATATAAAATCAAACGCATTGTGGTCAAACCAGGTAAATCGTTAAGCCTGCAAAAACACTTGCACCGCAGTGAACACTGGGTTGTGGTGTCAGGCACTGCGACGGTGACGGTAGGTGAGACAGTACAACTGGTTCGACCAAATGAATCGACCTATATTCCGATTGGTGAAAAGCACCGTTTGGCGAATGATGGCCGTTTGGATCTGATTTTAATTGAAGCTCAAGTAGGTGAGTACACGGGGGAAGATGATATTATCCGCTTTGAAGACCAATACGGTAGGCAATAACGGCGTATGAAAACCCTTTCACCTCAACGAGCCAGCTTTTTTTTAGTGGCATCTATGTCTCTTTTGCACCTGTTTTTGGCGTTCAATGTGGAACTGGGCGGCGATGAAGCACACTATGCACTCTATGGTTTACTGCCCGATTGGAGTTACTTTGATCACCCGCCCATGGTGGGCTGGTTGCAAATCATACCGATGTGGCTTGCGCCTTATGATTGGAGCGCGCGTCTGGTGCCCATCGTATTGTACATTCTGTTAAACGCCTTGCTGTATCGAATCACCATTGAGCTGTTCTGCAAACAATCGCCCAGTCATGACTGGCAAAACCGACAACCCGCACCAAATACCAGTGAGTGGCTTGGATTTTGGAGTCTTGCTCTGCTCAACAGTTGTTTGATTTTAGTGTTAATGGGCATGGCGATGTTACCCGACAACCCGTTAATGGTCATCAGTTTGGCACTGATTTTGGTGGTGATTAAACTCCTTGAAACCAATGCCCTTCGGTATTGGTTATGGCTGGGGTTTCTCATTGGATTGGCGGCACTCTCTAAATACACCGCAGTAACGTTGGTGGTATCACTTATTTTGCTGATGGTGGTTGAAAAGCGTTGGTACTGGCTAACTCAAAAAGGGGTATGGCTGGCTGTATTGATTGCTGTGGTGATGATCACGCCTGTGTTGTATTGGAACGCACAACACAATTGGGCCTCTTTTCTGTATCAAATTAACCACGGAACGGGCCGTTCGGTTTGGGAGCTGGACAGCTTAATTCGCACTCAATTAACACAACTGGCTTCTTACACCCCCTTTATTTATTTACTGGGTTGGTGGATGATGCTCAAACCTGAAAATTATCGCACCCCCGAAACACGACTGTTATTACTGTTTGCCCTGCCTGTCACGCTGCTGTTTGCTTGGGGGTCGGGTTACGAAGAGAGTTTGCCACATTGGGTCTCTTTGGCGTGGTTGTTACTGCTTCCCATTATTGTGCATTGGGCGTGGCAAAGACGCGATAAAAAATGGTTAAAACCTTTGGCCTATGTTCACTTTATCCTGGCGGGGTTTCTCGTCTTATTGGCGCACAGTTTACTGTATCAGCCCAATAATCCATGGTTTCCGTTTGAAGATCATAAAAACCCCATTCAAGGGGATTATGGCTGGCCTCAAGCAACCAAAACGGCACTTGAATTGCAAAAAAGCATCACCGATGACCCTGAAAAACTGCCGCTCTTTGTCTCCAACTGGAGCGTCACCAGTCACTTAGCGTGGTACGCTCGCCCGCAACCTGTTTACACCACGGGCAACAGGCAAACGCAATATGATTTTTGGTTTGATTCGCCCAAGGCGGGGACAGATGGGTTATTGGTGGTGCCACACTATGAAGACAATCCTCCTAAAACCCAAAAAAAGGGATATTTTGAACAGTGTAATTTATTAAAAGAGGAGTCTCTCTCTGTAAATAATGCCATTGTGGTCACTTATCAATACTACCACTGTTTTAATTTTCTCCCCCCCCTATCAACGGCTGAGCCATAACGCATGTCACCAGAACAGCCTGTTCAAAAGTCATTCATGAAACGCTTGGCGCATCTCATGGCCTACCCCGTTACCCAGCCCATTGCCATTGCATCGGAGATTATTCACCAACCTGATAAAGCCTTTCCAGTCATTGATTTCTTAAAAGGCATCAGTGTGTTAATGGTGATTTTATTTCATGTATTTTTTGCGGTATTTTTTCTGTTTAAAAAGGACATTGAAAAACTCAACGCTTTTATTCAAAGTATTCCCAGTTGGATGAGTTTTATTTTGTCCTCCGACAAAGCGGTGGATATTTTCTTTTTACTCAGTAGTTTCCTACTCAGTTACGGCTTACTAAAGGTCTATCACAAACAAAAGTCCATTAGCATTAAACGTTTCTACCTGCACCGTTTTTTTCGAATCTATCCGCTGTTTTTAGTGGCTCTGCTTTTATACGGTTTGGCCGACCCACATAAACTGTTCACCGAAGGCTGGTACAGCCTGCTGTTTATTGAAAACATTTTTAGCAAAGGCATTATTCCCGTGCAGTGGAGTTTGTCGATTGAGGTACAGTTTTACCTGATTTTACCGTTTTTAATTCTGTTTTTAGTCAAACGGCGTTCGCCTATTTTATGGCTCTCTGGGCTTATTTTAATCAGCGTCTTGGTGCGTTTTTGGGTCGCCTATCAAACCCCTCAAATTTATCAAACCCCCTGGTATGCGTTTATTCACACCGTAGACCCCGCTCTTTATATGGATGCCATGTATTATGTGATTGAAACCCGTATCACCCCGTTACTACTTGGGGTATTATGGGCATTTATGCTTTGGTACAAACCCCATTATTCACTCTCACTGTCCACTTTTCAAAAAGGAGTCGTCTTATTTACGGGGTTAAGCTTGGTTTACCTCAGTATGCAATACCCATTTTATAACGCTCAGTCAAGCTACTATCACCCCTTTAATGACAGCCTAAACCTTGCGGTGATTACCCTACATCGCTTTGTCTTCAGTGGCAGCATTCTACTAATGGTACTGCTGTTTCATTACGACCAAAACACAAAAATCTCCCCCCCCCTTGTGCGCTGGAAAGGCTGGCGATTACTCTCTGAAGTAGCGTATCCCATGTACTTTTTTCATTTTCCATTCATTGCTCTAGCGTGGGTCATTGTTTTAGGCACCGTCAATTTTGACCACATTACGCACATTGAACTCTGGCGTATTCCTCTGGTATTTTTCTTAGCCTTTGGGTTTACATTGTACTTATCCCTATGGCTTAATTACTGGGTCGAATCACGTTTTATTCGCATGGGAAAACGAATTGAATCGAGGTGGTTTAAAAGCTGAAAATCGGGCATAATGCTCTTTTAAATCCGAAACCTTTAGAGCCACCTAAGATGATATCGATTGTTGTTCCCACTTATCAAGAGTTTGAGAATCTACAGCCATTGTGCGACATGATTCATTCGGCCTTAGCCGACTATATCGAACGTGAACAATTACGTTATGAAATTCTGATTATGGACGATCACTCACAAGATGGCTCCATCGAAAAAGTACAAGAGCTGTCCCAAACCTACCCCATTCGCCTCATAGACCGTACTGAAAACCGTGGGTTGTCTCCTGCGGTGATTGATGGCTTTGCCGAAGCCAAAGGGGATTATGTGGTGGTAATGGATGCCGATTTATCCCACCCTGCCAGTGCCATTCCAAAAATGATTGCCCAACTCAAGTCGGGTGAAAGCGATTTTGTGCTCGGCTCGCGTTATGTGGAGGGGGGCAGCATTGACGACAGTTGGACACTGTGGCGTTATATTAATTCCGTGGTCGCCACCCTGCCCGCCTTACCATTAACCAAAGTGAAAGACCCCATGTCGGGATTTTTTGCCGTACGTAAGTCAGATATTCCACCCGCCAATGAACTCTCACCCATTGGCTATAAAATTGCATTGGAAGTGATGGTCAAAGGGCCGTTTGAAAAAGTCAGTGAAGTACCGATTCATTTTGTTGATCGAGTGCATGGCGAATCCAAACTCACCTTTTCGGAACAGCTAAAATATTTAAGACACTTGCGCCGACTGTATCAGTATAAATTTAAAACCAAAGCGGAATTTTTTCAATTTGCTGCCGTAGGAAGCAGTGGCTTTATTGTCGATTTAGGGTTTTATCTCTTATTACAAATGTTTGGCCTATCGCATACCGTGGCGCGAGCCATCTCTTTTTGGCCTGCCGTTTCTTGGAACTGGATGCTCAACCGCCTAATTACTTTCAGCCACCGCGAAAAAACCGCCAAAGCGACTCAATGGGGTGCATTTGCTTCCAGTTCACTCTTGGGCTTTGCCGTCAACTACGGCACCTATTACACCCTCACCACCTTTGTACCGTTCTTTCAGGAACACATGATTTTAGCGTTAATTGTGGG
>UOFB01000160.1_pt1 | contig 18042 bp, 11 predicted proteins | sample 1988871 | NCBI WGS metagenome assembly UOFB01 (sample SAMEA4712195, study PRJEB27164) | hydrothermal vent metagenome | biome: marine basaltic hydrothermal vent biome; feature: marine hydrothermal vent; material: mineral | place: Pacific Ocean | collected 2011-06-14/2011-07-23 | depth 1719 m | reverse complement strand
AATCATTTGCACACTCCGTCCGAGCACACTGGGGAATCGAAAACTCGTTGCACTGGGTGCTTGATGTTGTTTTTAGAGAAGATGATTCGCGTATTCGCAGAGGGTATGCGCCAGAAAACTTTAACATCATTCGTCAACTGGCCATTAACTTATTAAAGAAAGAGAAATCAAAGATGAGTCTTAAGAAAAAACGATTTAAAGCCGCATTAAGTGATAGTTTTAGAGAAAATGTGATGTTTTCTGATTAAAATTTATATGCGCTTGCCCTGGGGGGGGGGAGAAATTTTTTAACGTTATTTTTGAGTGCTTTTCGAATCTTGTTTTTCTTGGTGTTTTTGTGCGATCTCATCCCAATCAATATTATTACAGGCTTCACAGGGGGCTTTAAAAATGCCTACCTTCACCAATAGGGCATGAAGTTTACAGCCCACGCAAAACCCAAATACCGCCTCTAACCACATGAGGCCAATGCAGGCCCAGACTAAATTAACGGCGATGCCAGATGGAATGTAGTTTTCAGTCTCGGGTAACAGCGGTTGATTAAACAGTGTATTGACCCAACCCGCAAATACTTCGGGGTTAAAAAAGAGAATGCAAAACGTGATAAAGCTGGCGCCCAGTGTCCACGCGAATCGTTTAGGTGCGAGGGGTTTCCAAATTGGGCGTTGGTTACGAGTTAAAAAGCTACAGAATAAAATAGTGGGTGAAAAACGCGCGGTAAAAACAAACATGCCAGCAATCATTTCAAAAAGGGCATAAAAGAGCACCCATGTTTGAACGGTGTAGTCGTAGGCGCGTTTGGTGGCTTCTACGGTATAAATAATGTGAGAGTCCCAATCGGTTTCGTAGGTATCAACGGCGGTGTTACCATCCACCACCCAAGAGGAGGTGTACACCACATCAAATAGGGTTAAGCCCATAAACAGCGGAATGATTAATAGAATTCCCGCCCGCATTCGCATTGCGACATCATTAATGTAGATTTCAGGCTCGTTAGGATCTCGAAACCATAAGTTTTTAAAAACATTTGACATGATTCCTCCCTTTCACGCCCTATCTTTTTTTAGTTGATCCGTTTTATCTCTTGAGACGTTTCTGTTTTAAAGAATTTAATAAGCTCTTTTAGTGCTTGGGATTGTTGTGTTAATGCCTCAGAGGCAGCTGTGGTTTCTTCGACCAGGGCGGAGTTTTGTTGTGTCATGGTGTCAATGTTGGAAATGGCGTTGTTGACGTGCTCAATACCTTTTTGTTGCTCGCTTGAGGAGCTTGAGATTTCATTAATCATGCCACTTACATTTTGTATTGAGGTGTTGATTGTTTCAAGTGCACCGCCTGTTTGCTCAACAAATTCAGAACCCGCTTGAACATTTGAAACGGTCTCTTCAATGAGGGCTTTAATGTCTTTAGAGGCCTCTGCAGATTTTTGAGCTAAGTTACGTACTTCGCTGGCGACTACAGCAAAGCCACGACCATGTTCACCCGCTCTTGCGGCTTCAACGGCTGCGTTTAAGGCCAGTAAATTCGTTTGAAAAGCGATGCTGTCAATCAGGCCTATAATATCTAATATTTTTTGCGATGATTCGGTGATATCACTCATGGAGTGAATCGCTTTGTGAGCAACTTCACTGCCTTGAACGGCCTTGTCTCGTGCTTCGGTTGCGACTTGATTGGCATATTGTGCGACTTCGGTATTTTGTTTAACGGTTTCGGTAATCTCTTCCATGTTGGCAGAGGTTTCTTCTAAGGTTGCAGCGGCTTGTTGTGTGCGTTTGTTTAAATCTTCACTGCCCGAGGCTATCTCCTCAACCGACTCGGAGACATTTTGTGCCACATTTGAAATGTCAGAGAGAGTGGTATTCATTTTTATCGCAGAGTGATTAATGGCCTCTGAAACCACCCCTAATTCACCTTGATATTGCGATGTGATGGTTTGTGTTAAGTCGCCTGAAGATTGTGCGATCATGACGCTTGAAATATCTTTTATGGCCGTCTCTAGTGTACTCATGGCATTATTAACGTGTTGCTTCATGGTATCTAAGTCCCCATTGGCCTCTGCTTGAATACGTTGGTCAAATTGGCCTTGCTCCATGGCAGACATCACATTATTCACATCGGTTACCGTGTTGTTAAGCGTTTGCATACTCTCTTTGGTGCTATTTAAAATATCACGGTATCGACCACTGGCCTCGGTGTTGACTTGAGTGTTGAATACGCCAGCTTTTAAAGCATTAATCGCGGTTTCTAGTTGATGCATGGTTTTATCTATGTTTTCAGCGGTGTGGTTAATACCTGATTTTAATGTGTGTAGCTCTCCTTTTAGGGTGATTTGAACTCGCTGATTAAAGTCCCCCTCTTTAATTGCGGTAATGACGCTGTTGGACTCTTGAATTGCGGAGTTTAAACTTTGTAGTAAGGCATCGAATGATTGCGCCATTTGACCAATTTCATCTTGGCCTTGAATGTTGCTTCGATGTTTAAATTCACCCGTTTGTGCCACATTTTCGATGGTTCTTTTTAATTTAGAGAGTTGGCTTAAAATATTTTGAGTAATTTTGGTGCCAAGAATAAAACTAATCAGTAATACCAGCATTAATCCACTGGTGTAGAGATAAAGTTCTAGAGCGGCGGCTTCTTTACGTTGTGCACTTTCGATTAATAGCTCATTAGCAAGAGAGTCTTCCATTTTTTTTAGCAGATCAATTTTTTGAGTAATGGTGTTAAACCAGACGCTAGAGTTGATACCAAAATTTCCTTGGTATATTTTATTTAAAGCAACTTGACGCATGGCATCCACCTCTTTAACAATAGGGGTATTTAGGAGCTTTTGTAATGCTTCTATTTGATGATCTGAAGCAAGACTATTAAAAACAGAAAAATAGGTTTTTTGGGCACTGACCAGGCCTGAAAATAGTATGTCCATACCAGGTGCAAACTTATCTGTGGCAAAGGTAGAAGTCAGTACGGCTCTTTCAACCCCCGCTCGCTCTTTAGATTGTAAAAAGTTTAGGTAACCGCTTTGGTCTCGTACCAGTTGACCATCGGAAGAGAGGTGAATCATATAAGCAATGAGCTGCAGTGATGAGGCGTTGAGTTGAGTGAAAAAACCAATGGCTTCTTTGGCTGAAATATTTTGAGACAGTACTCGTTGTCGAATTTCGTTAACTTGTGACAGCCTTTGAGCCACATTTTTTAATTGTTTTGTGAATGATTCGTCTTCATGTTGAAGGAGGTTAATCTGTTTAACACGCTCTAAAAAAATGTTCGCTTCACGATCTAGCACTAAGGATTGTTTTGGAAGCTCTTGTGCAAATTTTTGACCCGATGTACCCAAGTAACCAGCGGTCATGCCTCGTTCTTTTTGGGATTCATGAACGTAGTTACCAACCAAAATGCCGATTTCAACCAGCGTGTGTATTTCGTGATATTGATGTTTTGCTTTGTAGCGATCGTGTATGGCGGAGCTAGAAAAATAAAACAGAGCAATCAGGGGGAAGAGCATCAGGAGAATAAGTTTATTGCGAATGGATATGTTTTCGAGCTTAGGCATTGAAGTCTCCAAAATAAATAAAATATAGTTTTTTAGCGCATCTGCTTCTTAGTTGTTTAGTCTTTAGGAGTCACTATAGCATAGGTTTTATTTTATTTTATTTATGTATGGATAATTGCCTACTAGTAGCGGGGTATTACCGGTTAGGTATTACCAGTGCAACGGACTTTATATTTACTTGAAAAGTTCTGTTTAATGCTATAATTTCTGCCATTTTATACTCTATAACCCCCAAAAGAGCGCTAAAGAATGGATAACCTATTCGCTTTAGTTGTTTTCGATCGGTTAATTTATCAAAATGAGATCTTGTCTCGTGCCCATTTCGAGCAAAGGTCTTAAAATTTAAGTAGGTTTTTTTTAGTTATGAGTCACCATGAAAATACGGAAGCGACTGAGCGTCCAGTCAATTTTATTCGCAATATTATTAATGAAGATTTGGCGACCCATAAATATGCCTTTGTGCAGACACGTTTTCCGCCCGAACCAAATGGCTATTTACATATTGGTCATGCTAAATCCATCTGTTTAAACTTTGGTTTGGCGCAGGATTATCAAGGTCAGTGCAATTTGCGGTTTGATGACACCAATCCCTCTAAAGAGGAGGTGGAGTATATTGACGCCATCAAAAAAGATGTGGTTTGGCTGGGCTTTAAATGGAGTGGTGAACCCAAGTTCTCATCAAATTATTTTGATCAGTTTTATGCCTATGCGGTGGAGTTGATTGAAAAAGGCTTGGCTTATGTCTGCTTTTTAAATGCAGAAGAGACTCGCGCTTATCGTGGTTCTTTAACCGAAGCGGGAAAAAACAGTCCGTATCGTGATACCTCGCCACAAGAAAACGTGGCGTTGTTTGCTAAAATGAAAAATGGCGAATTTAAGGAAGGGGAGTGCGTTTTAAGAGCTAAAATTGACATGGCCTCTTCGTTTATGTGTTTGCGTGATCCCACTCTGTACCGTGTGCGTTTTGAACATCACCATCAAACGGGTGATGCATGGTGCATCTACCCTATGTACGATTTTGCCCACTGTATTTCAGATGCGATTGAGGGCATTACCCACTCTTTGTGTACCTTGGAATTTCAAGATAATCGCCGCTTATACGACTGGATGCTGGATAATTTAAATGACTTTAATCGTCCAGATCGTCCGCATCAGTATGAGTTTTCGCGTTTAAACCTTGAATACACGGTAATGTCGAAACGCAAACTGCACCAACTGGTGGATGATAATCTGGTGTCGGGGTGGGATGACCCGCGTATGCCCACTATTTCGGGCTTGCGTCGCAGAGGTTATACGTCAGCTTCATTGCGAGACTTTGCAGAACGCATTGGTATTTCTAAAGTGGATAGCATGACGGGCATGGATATTTTAGAAGCCGCTGTTCGTGATGATTTAAATAAGGTGGCACCACGTTCTATGGCGGTGCTTGACCCTGTTAAGGTGGTGATTGAAAATTTTGACGCTGAGCCAATCCGTATTCAAGCCCCTGTGCATCCTCAAAACGAAGCGATGGGCAAACGCGAGATTTTCTTTGGTCGTGAGTTGTATATTGACCGAGCGGACTTTTTAGAGGAAGCGCCAAATGGAAAATATCAGCGTTTGGCATTAAATAAAGAGGTGCGTTTGCGCAATGCGTTTATTGTAAAAGGCCAACGAGTCGATAAAGACGCAGAGGGTAATATTACGACCATTTATTGCACTTATGATCCTGAAACACTGGGTAAAAAACCTGCGGATGGTCGTAAGGTAAAAGGAGTGATTCATTTTGTTGAAGCTTCTAAGGCATTACCTGCCGTATTTCGAATTTATGATCGCTTGTTTACGGTTGCAAACCCAGTTAAAGAAGCCAGTTTTGAATCGGTTATTAATACCGAATCTCTGGTGGTAAAACAAGGTTTTGTGGAACCAGGGTTGGACAATTCAGAACCTGAAAAAGCGTACCAGTTTGAACGAGAGGGCTATTTTTGCCGAGACAATCAGTCAGGAAACGTTCAAATTTATAATCGTACTGTTGCATTACGCGATACATGGAGTAAAAAATGATTAAAATTAAAGCCGAGAAAGTCTGTGGCGTGGAGTTAAGTGGTAATGATGCGATTATCACTTTATTAATGATTGAAGAAGGCGCGATGTTTCATCTGCCCGATTGTCGAGTAACCCGTATTACGTGTAAAAACCCCGATAACGCCAGTGATTTGCGTTATTTTCAAAAAACGTTTGAACAGTTGGTGCAAGACTATCAAATTGATCAAGTGGTGATTCGTGAACGCATGAAAAAAGGTAAGTTTTCAGGCGGCGCAAATGGGTTTAAATTGGAAGCTGCGTTGCAGTTATCGGATAAATTGAATACGGTGCTTATTTCACCAGCTGACATTAAAACTAATCTAAAGCATTACCCGCTACCGATTACGTTTGCAGAGACGGGATTGAAAAAGTTTCAAGAATCGGCTTTTACCACGGCATTTGCCTATTATGCTGGCAAGCACGAATGGTAAGTAACGACGTCTCTCCTCCTTTATTATTGAGAATAAATCATGTCTGAAAAATCCCCCCTCCCTCTATCGAACGCTTCTCATGTTTCCAATGGTGCGCTTAACTGTTTTAGTCATTTAGAGCTCCCATTGTCACAATTAGACAACTTAACTCATTTGGGTTACGAAACCATGACCCCGATTCAAGAGGCGGCCTTGCCTCTTGGACTGGGGGGGAAAGATTTAATTGCGCAGGCCAAAACGGGCAGTGGTAAAACCGCTGCATTTGGTATTCCGTTGTTAAATAAGTTGGATATAAAATCTTTTGTGGTGCAAGGGTTGGTGATGTGCCCTACACGAGAGTTAAGCAATCAAGTGGCTGAAGAGTTACGCCGTTTGGCACGGTTTCAACAAAATATCAAAATTATCACTTTATGCGGTGGAGTACCCATGCGACCACAAATCGCTTCATTAGAGCACGGAGCGCATGTGGTGGTGGGGACTCCTGGACGTATTCGAGATCACATTGAAAAAGGGCAGCTCGATTTAAGTCACGTGACCACCGTGGTGCTGGATGAAGGCGATCGTATGTTAGAGATGGGCTTTAAAGAGGAGATGGTGCATATTTTAGGCTTCACGCCCGAACAGCGTCAAACCTTACTGTTTTCAGCGACGTTTCCAGAAGACATTAAGTACATCAGTCGTCGTTTTCAAAAGAACCCGATGGAAATTTCGGTCGAATCGCATCACGATATGGAGACGATTGACCAACAATTTTATATTTGCCACCACCAAGAGAAGCTGGAAGGGCTGGTGAAACTGTTGGCGTTTAATGCGTTTGAGCATGGCTTAATTTTTTGCAATACCAAAAAACTGGTGCAAGAAGTCACGGATTACTTAGAAGAGAGGGGCTTTAGTGCGTTGGCGTTGCATGGGGATATGGAGCAACGAGAGCGCGAACAGGTGTTGATTCAGTTTAAACACCACAGCACGAATTTACTGGTAGCCACCGATGTGGCCGCGCGTGGTTTGGATATTGAAGCCTTGCCAGTGGTTATAAATTATGAACTGCCTTACGAGCAAGACACTTACGTGCACCGTATTGGTCGTACGGGTCGTGCAGGGTTAGAGGGGGTGGCCATTACCCTGTTTACCGAGAAAGAGAGTTATAAGTTGAGCCGTTTAGGCGAGTTACAAGGTCATGCCTTATCCTATGAATCAATTGACTTGATTCCTAATAAACGCGGGGCACGAGTACAGCCTAAGTATGTGACGCTCTATATTTCTGGTGGACGCAAAGACAAAGTACGTCGTGGCGATGTGTTGGGTGCAATTACGCGTGGCGCAGGGGTAGAAGGAAAATACATTGGTAAAATTGATGTGGTGGAGCACTCTACTTACGTTGCCGTTGAACCCGATTACGCGCACCAAGTGGTGAGTAAGCTTAATCAAGGTAAAATTAAAGGGCGTAAATTTAAGGTTGGGCGTTTGATTTAAGTTAACTTACTTTACGGTAAAAAAAGAGGAGTTCTTTTTTTGTGGCCTATTTATCGCGTTTTAAACAGATTCTTTTTATCAGCCTACTGGTTTTTTTAGTCGGGTTGTTAGTCACCGATTTGCGCCATAAAAATCTGCACCAACAAGAGCTTGAATCATTAAATGAACATTTTGATCGCTATGCGTTGGATGCGTATTTAACCTTAAAACGGGCATTACAACATGAGCAGTTAAGGCTAAAAAGTTTAGCAACGGTTTTTGATGTATTAGATCATGTCTCGCGGGAGACATTTGATCAATATGCTCAAGTTCTTCTGAGTTCTGGAGAATCCATTCAATCATTGCAATGGGTTGAGATGGTTTCTGACTCAGAACGGATTGTATTTGAGCAACGGCTTCAAAAAGAGGGGTTTGATGGTTTTCAAATCATATCGGTTCGTGATGGGAAGCGAATCGCTGCGCCACATGCGCAACAATATGCGGTGGTCAATTATATTTACCCTTTTGAGCGTAATAAGAGTGCATTAGGGTTGGATATTTATTCATCTCCCTATCAAAAAGAGGGGCTAATTCAAGCCGCTCTCTCTGGAGATATCGTTGCTTCTCCTCCGATTCGGTTAGTTCAAACCCCTAACTCAAGTCTTTCTGTTGTCTTGTCACGCCCGCACTATGATTCCAGTGGTTTATTAAAAGGTTACGTTAATCTTATTTTAAATCCAGAGGTTTTTTGGCAAGGCGTTGTTCGAGCCACAGGCTTAGAATCTCATTTACACTATCAACTGTATGATCAAGAGATGAAAGAGCGCCCTTATTTCATTGCCAATCGCTCAATGTTAGAGGGGGGGGGAGGATTTTTTAGGTTGCACGATTTTTTGGTTTTAATTGGAGATCGAACATGGCGTTTTGAGGTGATGGGCGATGTTTCTCATCTTGCTGAATACAAAGAGCACGGCAAAGAGGGGGGCTTAACGTTCCTTCTATTTGGTGTATTATTGAGTGCGTTATTTGCGGCTTTGGTTTTTATCTGGTTAAAGTATCGACAAGAAAAACAGATCACACTTTCTAAGTTACAAGCACAAGAGTTACGTTATAAGGCTTTATTCGAGCAGAGTTCGAATGCCTTTTATGTATTGGATGCGAAAGGGGATGTTCTTGATGTGAACTCAGAAGCCATTGAGCTTATGGGGTACTCAAAAGAGCAACTTCTGACGATGAACTATGCGGATATTGATATCAACTGTACGGAAGAAAATCGTTGCACTGCGACTTATTGGAAAGATATGGACAGTCGATGTTTTTTTGAAAGCCGTCATCAATGTCAAGATGGTCAGGTTTTATTGGTTGAAGTGAGTGTGACGAAGTTTGCCCTTGGTCAGCAAACCATGATCAGTCTATTTGTTCGAGACTTAACGGTTCGTTTGAGTTATAAAGCGTTAGAGCAAGTTGTTAATCAGTCTATGAAAGCACTGGAAGAGCAGAAAAAGGCCTTCCAAACGGTATTTGAAAAATCAGCAGATGGTATTTTTATTACCGAAGGCCGCCATGTTCTTAATTGCAATGAAGCGACCTTAAAAATATTTGGTTACCCCTCTAAAGAGGCGTTGTTATCTTGTCCTAATAGGGTGTTTGCGCCCAAGTTTCAGCCAGATGGTGAACTCTCTTATCGTAAAGGCAGTCGAATGCTGGCCATCTGTTATGAACGTGGTTTTCATCGTTATGAGTGGGTGAATAGGCGCTCAAATGGAGAGATATTTTGGAGTGATGTGGTACTGACCGCCATTGAATATTATGGAAAGCCGGTGATTCATATTGCATTTCGTGATATTACACAGCGTAAAAAACTGGAAGCCGAAGCCTTAGCAGCAAAAGAGACAGCGGTTCAAGCAAACTTGGCTAAATCGGAGTTTTTGGCCAATATCTCTCATGAAATTCGGACACCACTACATGGTATTTTAGGGTACGCTCAAATGGGCAGTACCCGTATTGAAAATTTGGATAGTCAAAAATTAAAACGCTATTTTGATACGATTTACAGCAGTGGACAGCGTTTATTGGTGCTGTTGAACGATGTGTTAGATTCGGCCAAATTGGAATCGGGATTGATGCAGTTTCACTTTCAAGTACAAAATATTAATGAAGTGATCTCACTGTGTATTCAAGAACAAGAGTCGTTGTTGAGTGCAAAAAAGAACGAGATTATTTTTGCTGAATTTGCACAGGTAGCCTATTTTGATCGAGTTCGAATGGCACAAGTATTAAGTAACCTGATTAGTAATGCGATTCGTTTCTCTCCTGAGGGGGGAAAAATAGTGATTCAAACTGAGCAGGTTGGTGACAGAGAAATTAAAGTCGCTATTATGGATGAAGGGCCAGGGTTTGAGGTTGAGGAGATGCAGACTATTTTTGAGCACTTTGTTCAAGGACAGAATAATCATGGTTCTACGGATGGAACGGGACTGGGATTAGCCATCAGTCGAGAAATTATTCAAGCGCATCATGGCCATATTTGGGTCGAAAACCGTTTAAAAAACAGTCAAATAGTGGGAGCCAATGTCTCTTTTACATTAACAGTGGATAAAAAAAGTTGGTTAAAAAATGCCCCCTAAAATGCCCCCTAATAAGATGGAAAGACAACAAAAATCTTATATTTTAGCGGTGGATGATGAGCCGATTAATCGTTACTTATTAGAAGATTTAATTGAGTCCCGTTATGAGTTAACAGCCGTAGAGAGTGGCGAGGCATGTTTGGCATCGGTAAAGGAACGATTGCCAGAATTGATTTTATTAGACATCAGTATGCCCGATATGGATGGATTTGAAACCTGTCGTTTGCTCAAACAAAAGACGGAAACATGTAATATTCCTATTGTTTTTTTAACCGCAAGAATCAGCATTGAAGATGAACGTAAGGGGTTACAACTGGGTGCGGTGGACTACATTACCAAACCTTTTTCAGAGTCCATCTTGCTGGCGCGAATTAAAACGCACATTGATTTAAACCGAACCCATCTTTTATTAGAGCAAAGTTATGCATCGGTTAAAAAAGATCAAGATTATATTGAATACATTATGCAAACCATGCGAGAGGACAAACGTTTTATTGCAGACAATCTTGACCTCGTTATTTCACCCGTGGAGTGTAGCAATGGGGATATTGTGCTCTCTGCATTAGCCCCCAATGGACATCGTCATTTATTAATAGGCGATTTTACGGGGCATGGTTTATCCGCTGCCATTGCAGGGCCTTTGGTGAGCTCTCTGTTTTACCTTCAAACAGAGCAGGGCATCCCTCTTGATCGGGTTATTGAAAACATTAACTTAGAGTTGTTTTTAAAGCTGCCCGCAGAAGTCTTTATGGCGGCGATTTGGATTGATTGGAATACTCAAACCCATCAAATTACTGTGTGGAACTGTGGTATGCCATCTTTGTTTCTTTTTAGGGGGGGGGAGAAAATAGCACAGTATGATTCTGAGTTTTTGCCATTAGGTATTCAAGACTGTTTAATAGAGTGTATGCCACCAACTCAAGTCATTCAATGCTTACCTAATGATATTTTACTGGGCTATTCCGATGGTGTTTTGGAGGTACGTTCCGCTTCTGGAGAGGTATTTGGTGAACAACGATTGGATGCATTATTGCATCAAGTTGTTGCTCGACCAAAAGGCATTTCGCTTGTGATGGAGGTGCTAGAGTCTTATGCCGATGGTGTATCCATTAAAGATGACATGACGCTCGTGCAGTTAAGCATACCAAGCTCCTAAGAGGCTTATTTAAATCTTTAACGTTGTTGTCTTTTTTCAACCTCTAATACGATTTGACTGGTTTTAAGCAAGCTATCAGGGGTTAAGCTTAAAGAATCAACGCCCAGTTCCACAAAAAATTGTGCCATTTCAGGGTAATCAGAGGGGGCTTGGCCACACACACCGCTGTGCAATCCATTGCGTTTTGCGCCTTCAATGGCCCATTGAATCATTTTCTTAACACCCTCATTTCGTTCATCGTAAGCACTGGCCACCAGTTCAGAATCGCGATCGACCCCCAGAATGAGTTGCGTTAAATCGTTGGTGCCGATAGAGATGCCATCAAAGTAGGGAGCAAAGGCATCCATTTGTAAAATGTTATTGGGTATTTCGCACATCATATAAAGCTTTAACCCATTTTCTCCTCGGTGCAGCCCGTGTTTTGCCAAGGTATGAATCACCTGTTTGGCTTCGGATACTTGACGAACAAAGGGCACCATAATAATTAAGTTGGTTAGCCCCATCTTTTCACGAACGGTTTTTATGGCTTGGCACTCCATTTCAAAAGCGGGTTCAAATGATTTAGAGGTGTATCGAGATGCGCCTCTAAACCCAATCATCGGGTTCTCCTCTTTGGGTTCAAATGATTTTCCACCCAGCAAGTTGGCGTATTCATTCGATTTAAAATCGGACAGTCGAACAATAACCGGCTTTGGATAAAAGGCTGCGGTGAGTGTTCCAATGCCTTCGGAGAGTGTTTGAATAAAGAAGTCACGTCCTGAAGGACTGTTTTTGATGAGGTTGGCGATTTTGGTTTGTACCTTGGAATTGGTTATTTTTTCAGGGGTTAGTAGTGCTAAAGGGTGCGCTTTAATGGATTCATTAATAATAAATTCCATGCGAGCTAATCCCACGCCGTTATTCGGTAAAAAACTGGTTGAAAAGGCTAAATCAGGATTTGCTAAGTTGAGCATCATCTCCGTTTTGGGTTGTTTGATTTGGCTTAAATCCGTTTCAACCACTTTAAATGGCACTTTACCAAGGTAAACCGTTCCAATTTCTCCTTGGGCACAAGAGACCGTCACAAATGGGTTGTCTTGCAGTTTAAGGGTGGCATCGCCACAACCAACAATGGCTGGAATGCCAAGTTCACGTGCAATAATAGCGGCATGACAGGTTCGCCCCCCACGATTCGTTACAATAGCCGATGCCAGTTTCATAATCGGCTCCCAATCTGGGGTGGTGATGTCTGAGACCAGTACCTCTCCCGCTTTGAATTGGTGAATATCATTCACGCTCTCAATCACATGCGCTTGGCCTTGTGCAATTTTTTGTCCGACAGAACGCCCTTGTACGGGGATTTTGGTATTAGGTGATGGCTCAATAGAGTAGGTTTTGAAAATCGTGTTGCTGGCTTGAGAGGTAACGGTTTCTGGGCGGGCTTGCACGATGTAAAGCACACCATTTTCCCCATCTTTTGCCCACTCAATGTCCATCGGTTTGGTATGGCCGACTTGTTGAGAGTAGTGTTGCTCTATTCGAATCGCGTAGTCGGTTAAGGTTAATACCTCTTTGTCTGTTAAACAAAACATGGCTTGTTCTTTTAAAGGCGTGGGAATATTAATCACAGGACTTTTTGTGGTATCTTTGGCGTACACCATTTTGATTTTTTTCTCCCCCAGATGGCGTTTTAAGATGCAACGATAGCCTTGTTCAAACGTGGGTTTGTGTACATAAAACTCATCAGGCTCTACCGCACCTTGCACCACGTTTTCACCTAACCCATAAGCGCCCGTAATAAAAACAACATCCTTAAATCCAGTTTCCGTGTCCACCGAAAACATCACGCCAGAGGAGGCTTGATCGGAACGCACCATTTTTTGTACGCCAATGGAAAGAGCGACTGAAAAGTGATCAAACCCATGGTCAATACGGTAGTGAATCGCGCGGTCAGTAAACAGACTTGAAAAACAGCGTTTACAAGCGTTTAAAAGCGCACACTCTCCCGTTACGTTTAAATAGGTATCTTGTTGGCCTGCAAAACTGGCGGTTGGTAAATCTTCGGCCGTGGCTGAGCTACGAATGGCTAAACTAATCTCATCCACAAATTCCGACTTGAGTTGCTGATAGGCTTGCACGATCTCTTGTTCGAGCTGGGGGGAGAAGGGGGCATTAAAAATAAGGGTTCGAGCTTGATTACCTCGGCGAGCCAGATCAACCATATCATCTTCATTGAGGTCATCCAGTATTTGATGCAATGGCTCCCAAAGATTGTTTTCGGTTAAATGCGCTTGATACGCTTGTGCGGTAATAGCAAACCCATTGGGTACGGGAATGCCCTGTGGGGTTAAGGATTGATACATCTCACCAAGTGACGCATTTTTTCCCCCCACGATGGCAATGTCTTCGATACCAATTTGATTGAAGAATTTGATAAATTGAAAGGCTGGGTCAGTGGTTTTTGACATGATCAATTTCCTTAAAACAGAATAATATAGCTTTATTGGATTCATTACAGTTATTAAGTCTTGAGTGATAAGTATAAACACTATAGTTAAGCGTGTGTGTTCAAATTTTTGAGTCGTATAACCCAAATCCTTACATAGAAACACGAATCTAGCACAACTCTTTGAAAAACCTAGGGTTTTAAAATATCACTCCAGAGTACCCTATCTTGAGCAAGCTCAATTCACCTTGTCCGCCGAACCTATGGGTGCGACTGCATATTTAAAAACCCTATATTTTCCAAATGCTTACACTGTTTTTCACGTTTCTATGTAAGGATTTGGGTATAAATCACCTATTGTAATGGTGGTTTTTAAGGTCGATATCGTACCTTCTTCGGTGAAGATAAGTATTGATATCAGGGCTGTTTTTATTTTTAAATCACTTTATAATGCAAATAAGCCCTATATAAGGAAGGCCTTGTGAAAAATTTGACTATTAAAAATAAACTACGTCTTTTAGTGCTGGTCTCATTAGGACTGGCGTTTTATTTTGGCATACTGCATGTTTGGACAACATATCATAATAAAACCGAAATGCATCGAACGTCGGTGTTGGCTTTGTTGGGTTCCGATATGGGGGATTTATTACATGACTCTCAAACCGAAAGAGGGTTAAGTGCAGGGTATTTAGCATCGAAAGGCGCTCAGTTTTCAACGGAATTGGCTCAAAATAAAAAGCGTTTTGATCAATCTTTAACTCAATTAAAGCAGGAAGTTGAGTTGCTGGATGCGGAAATCAATAGTAAAAAGCTGGATCAATATTTAAAAGCCATTTTAACTTATTTAAACCGCTTGGAGTCAGTACGACAAAAAGTCACGTCTTTAGAGATGACCGTACCTGAAGCCGTGAGCTACTATAGTCAGTTAAATAAACGCTTATTAGGAGCCATTGAATACCTCTCTCATATTTCAAGTGATGCAGACATGACACGAAAAATAGTGGCTTATATCAGTTTCTTAGAAGCCAAAGAACGAGCGGGGATGGAGCGTGCTGTTTTAACGAGCACCTTTTCGCAAGATAGATTTGTACCAAGAGCATACCAACAGTTTGTGAAATTGGTTTCTGCGCAAGAGTCCTATTTGCACCTGTTTAAGGTCACGGGCGCTCCTGAGAGCATTGATTTTTTTGGAAAAACGCTGAATACGCCTGTTTTAAAAGAGATTGATACGATTTATGGTGTGGTGAATACACGTCAAGCCATAGGAGGGTTTGGCATTGATCCTAACCATTGGTTTGAGCTGATTACTCAAAAAATAGATAAACTACGGGAGGTTGAAATTTACCTTTCTCAAAAATTGGTGTCAAAAGGACAAGCACTGTATGCGGCGCAACAGCAAACCTTTATGATTTCATTTATAGTATTAATCGCGGGGATGGTGTTGATTATACTGCTTGCAACGGTCATTATTCGAAACGTCAGTGCATCGGTGGCTCAAATTAAACAGACCATGCAAGAGATAGAGGACACTGGAAACTTATCTTTGCAAGTGCCTGTTTTAGGTAAAGATGAGTTTGGTGATATTGCACAGTCGTATAACCGTTTTACCCAAAACTTTAAGGGCATGATGGATCAGACCAATGACGTATTAAGTAAAATTGCAAGCGGTGACTTTACGGGACGAATGGAGCAGCCTCTAAAAGGCGATTTAGAGACCTTGAGACAAGGGGTAAATGGTTCCGCAGAGAGTGTTGACTTTATGATGTCACAACTCTCTGTCGTCATGGAAGGGCTTGCAAAAGGGGACTTTAGCGTTCGGATGGATCAAAAAGTACCCAAAGCCTTTAGAGCTCAAGTGGATGGCGCTTTAGGGATTATTTCATCTGCCTTTAAAGAGGTGGGCATGGCCATGCAAGCGATGAAAGAGGGGCAGTACTCCGCCCGTGTAACATCCGAGATACCAGGTGAGTTGAATGAGATGAAAGTCGCGATTAATGCAGCACTGAGTAATCTGGAGGCGGGGATTAATGAGATCAATAAAGTGATGGGGGCGCAAGCACAAGGCGATTTAGTCTTGCGAGTTCAGGGACAGTACCAAGGCGCTTTAGGCGAACTTACCCAAGCCATTAATCACAGTTCAATCCAAATGGCATCGGTGATTTCAGATGTGAAAAACACCGCCAATACCGTAAAAGTAGCCGCTTCAGAAGTGGCACAGGGCAGCGACAGTATTTCAGATCGTTCACAGTCCCAAGCCGCCTCTTTAGAAGAGACCTCGGCATCCATTGAACAGATGACAGCCGTCATCAATCAAGCGACCGATTTAGCCGATCAAGCCTCTTCCCTTGCTAATGAAGCCATTATTAGCTCGCAAAAAGGCTCTGAGGTGATGAGTGAAACGGTCTCGGCCATGGAACGTATTTATGAGGTATCGATTAGCATTAACGATATTATTTCATTGATTGATAACATCGCTTTCCAAACAAACTTATTAGCATTAAATGCCGCTGTTGAAGCCGCCAGAGCAGGGGAGCATGGACGAGGGTTTGCCGTGGTCGCCTCCGAAGTCCGAAACTTAGCGGGACGATCCGCCGATGCCGCCAAAGATATTAAAATATTAATTGAAAAAACCAATACCGAGGTTTCGGTGGGCACCGAGTTGGTAAAATCTTCGGGAGATGCGTTGAATGAGATCAACCAACAAGTAGGAGAGGTCAGTACCATGGTCTCTGAAATGGCTCGAGGATCTAAAGAGCAAGCGTTAGGCATAGACCAAATTAATATTGCAATGGGAAGTTTAGATCAAGCCACACAAGAAAATGCGGCATTGGTCGAAGAGACCGCCAGTGCGGCCGTACAAATGACGAATGATGCGGATGTATTAGCGGAAGTGGTGGATAAGTTTAAAGTATAGGGTCTCCTTAGTAAAAAATATCAATTACGACAAAAAGTAGCCGTGTATAATGCTGTTAGAACTGTATTTTAATTTTGGAATTTTTTATGCCAGCACGTATTTTTTCAATAGCAAATCAGAAGGGTGGTACAGGCAAAACCACATTAAGTATGAATTTTGCCGCTGGGCTATCTAAACACGGTAAGGTGTTGGTGATTGATGCCGACCCGCAAGGCTCAGCAGGTCAGTGGAGCAGTTTATCGCCCGATCATCGTCCCTTTCCTGTATCGGTCATTTCGATAGGAGGTAATTTAGCGCGTGAGGCGGCACGTTTTAGTAACGACTATGATTTTTTAGTGATTGATTGCCCTCCTACGTTAGAAACGGATACAATGACCCTTGCCATGAAGGTATCGGATACCATTCTTATTCCAATACTGCCTTCTCCAGTTGATTTATGGGCGAGTATTCGTTTGGCGGAGGCCATTGAAAAGGCTAAAATACAAAATCGTACATTAAAACCGTACATTGTTGTGAATCAGCTTGAGCCAAGAAGCGCATTGTCAAAAGCGATGACGCAAGCTTTGGAAGAGTTTGATATTCCTGCTTTAAAAGAAGGAATTCGTCGTAGAGCGATATATCGCAATGCGGCGGTAGAGGGTGCCAGTGTTTACTGCATGGGTAAACGTGGTGAAGCGGCAGCAAAAGAAATTGATGACATTATTAAGGAAGTATTATGACGGACTCTAAAAGTAACGCACAAACCGATTCAAAATTAACGCAAAGTTTACGTCGCGCTAAAAATCAAACAACAGCTAAAAGTACAACGGCTAAGGGTACAACGGCAAACAATAAGACGGCAACCAAAGCACCTGTAAAGAAAGCAACAGCCACCCCTAAAAAACCAGCGACGACTAAGAAAGTAGTTAATAAAAAACCAGCAACCCCCCCTAAAAAAGCAGAAGAGAAAGTAGAACAAATCTCTTTTTCTAGCCGCGTTTGGCCAGACTAATTTTTTAACGTTGTTATAAACGGATGAGTTAAAAAAGGCACTTTATGTGCCTTTTTTTGTGCTCTTTAATTGAGTTTGAAAGGGAGGTGTGGTGGTTTTACAATACCTCTTTAATCAGGTTTAACCGCGTAGCGTAAATCTCGGGGGCTTTCCCCCGAGCTGGATAGTGTGACTGGAGCGTGCCCCAGTCGATACTATCCAGCTTTTGGGTTCTTAAAACTCGGTCGCTTGCGGCCGAGTTTTTTATCGTCTCTAAATAGAGGGAAGAGAGTAGGAGGTTGTATTTGTTAGATTATTAACCATAGCTTCTTATGGTAAAGAACCCTGAGATAGGGGGGGGGGAGAAATTTTAAATCTAAAATTTCTCCCCCCCCCTATCAGGGCTAATGTAGGTCTATAAACATAAAAACCCCCATAGCAATATAGATGCTAAGG
>UOFB01000412.1_pt1 | contig 18051 bp, 16 predicted proteins | sample 1988871 | NCBI WGS metagenome assembly UOFB01 (sample SAMEA4712195, study PRJEB27164) | hydrothermal vent metagenome | biome: marine basaltic hydrothermal vent biome; feature: marine hydrothermal vent; material: mineral | place: Pacific Ocean | collected 2011-06-14/2011-07-23 | depth 1719 m | reverse complement strand
CACCTCTCGTTCAATATCCAACACCCCCTCATCCCCTGCTGAGGCTTGTGCGGTAATGCGAACAGGTTGACCAAACGATTGTCGACCCACCGTTAAAACCGTTAAACCATTTACCATGCCCACATGTGACCCAATGGTCGAAATCAACACTTGGTGTTCTGTAATGGCACGATGGTAATACTCTTCCATTAACCCAGTATGAAAATCTCGCTGTTGAATCGTGGCCTCAATGGTCTCTCGGCTCACCGATTGTTGCCCACTTGCACGAGCAAAGGCATACGCTTCTGCGAGGACATCCCTTAAGATGGCTTTATTGGTATACAGTCGCCCTTCGTCTTCTGCCATTCGAGAGGCGTACTCAATTAATCGTTCAAATGCAGAAGGATCAACGGGGAGATCATCCCATTCTGAAATTTCAGCTAAAATTTGCTTTGCTAAGGTGAGCTCATGCTCAGAGGTACGAGACAGTTCCACCTCAAACTCCACTTGTACCTTAAACAATCTTTCAAATTGAGCATCAATCGATTGCAACGCATAAAAATGTGAGGCCTGCCCTGTTAACACAAGGGTTAAGTCCAGTGGAAAGTCAGGCAGATGATAAGGAACAACGCTGGTCGAAGAAGGGACATCAAACGTCAATCGCTTGCTCATCAAGGCAGCCTTTAGATTAGACCAAATTTCAGGATCTTTTAAGACCGCTTGAATATTCACAATCAAATAACCACCATTGGCCTGCTGCAACAATCCCGCCTGATGATTCATTGCCAAACTCACCGTATCTACCGCCGTTGCCGCCGCTGAATTAATGGTGTAACCAAACAGTTTAGGAATAGAGGCATTTTGTTCATAAATCACAGGCGCATGTTCTAAGTCACGATGGTCCACCAATAAATTGACTTCAAAAATAGACAATCCTTGCTGTTCTGATAGTAGCTCTTCCATGCTAGGATGAGAACTGGAAGTCACTTGGTCTTCACTTTGATCCCAAAAAAGATGCAATTTAGATACCACGCTATCTTGCAAACTATTTAAATAAGTAATCACTTCAGGCGTTCTTCCGAAGCTCGCTTGCAGCTTTTTAATCAAAGGATCCAAATGTTCATTAACCACCTCGGTATTCAATTCTTTACCCGCATCTAAAAACTCATGCTGTAAAAAAGGAAAATGTGTTAATCCTTTATTTAACGCTTCTTCAACCTGATCAAACGCACTTAAAAACTGTTTTTGGAGTGGCTCATCTAGTTTTTTTAAGTCCATCATTCGATAAGATTTGCCATCGATCATGGCATGTAGCACAAAACTATTTTCAGTTTGATTAATTTCAATACTCAACGCTTCCGCTAATGTAAATGCAGGCTCTAATGCCGCCTCCTGCTTCTCTGCCAACTCATTTTCTAACTGCTGACTTTTTAACTGATAGGCATGCCCATCAAACAAAACAGGAAGCTGAGTTTTCAGTTGCGTCACAAACTGCTCTAAAGCAACCTTAAAATGAAACCCCTGCCCCGCTTCAAAATATAAATATTGGGTTTTACCGGCTTCACTAAAGTCCGAAACCAAGACCACATCGGAAGGCAATAGCTTTTGTTTCGCGGCTTTTTTAAGCATCGCTTTTGTCATGCCAATACGACCAACACCAGGCTCTCCCATAATAAAAATATGGTTATGCTTACGTTTTAAGTGCAAGCCAAAGCTTAACGACTGATAAGCACGAGGATGGAAATGTTGCATAAACGCAAGCAGCTCCGCATCCTTATCTTTGACTTTATCCAGTGCAATATCATTAGGGTTTAATTGTGTAAAACGGTATAACTGGGGAGCGGATAACTTTTCCATAGACAAACTTCTTCTCTTTTGAGGTATTTAGTTGAATCCACTATACCAAAATTTTAAACCTATTTAACGTCCACTTTTGAAACAAGAAGTTATAATCACGAAATCAAATCACTGAAAAAGAGCTACAAACGCTTTAAAACACAATGAATGAACAAACCATTACGCCTCTTACGCCGCTAATCAGCCCTATTTTTGAAACACACAACATCACCGTTTATATGAAGCGTGAGGAGCTTAATCACCCCTATATTCAAGGCAATAAGTGGCATAAGCTTAAATTCAACATTCAAGAAGCCTTAATACAGCACAAAACCACATTATTAACGTTTGGAGGAGCTTACTCTAACCACATTGCGGCAACGGCCGTCGCCGCTCAAGAGGCAGGGTTAACAAGCATTGGAATCATTCGAGGGGAGGAACTGTCCAAGAAACCTGAAAAATGGAGTCATACCCTTAAAGAAGCGGCTAAAAACGGCATGGTATTTTTATTTATAAGTCGCTCAGAATATCGTAATAAATCAACAAACAACGCACTAAAGCAACTAGAAACACGTTTTCCAGATGCCTATATTATTCCCGAAGGTGGTTCAAATTCACTGGCGGTCAAGGGCTTTCAACCGCTGATGCAGCAAATAGAAGAACAATGTCCAGATTGGACCCATCTTTTTAGTGCGGTTGGAACAGGCGCGACATTAGCAGGCATCGTAAAATACGCCTCAGTTAAAAGCAAACATCTTAACCATCCGCGTATTATTTTAGGTGTTCCTGTTTTAAAGCAGGGTGACTATTTACGACCTCAAATTAAAGAGTGGATTGCAGAACCCCACGTCAATTCTTGGCAGTTATTAACTGACTATCACTGCGGTGGTTACGCTAAAACCCCTGATGACTTATTACAACAAAAAGCCACTTTTGAACAAGCATTTGGTATTCCACTTGATCCCATCTATACTGCAAAAATGATGTACGCTTTTTACGATCAGCTCAAACAAAATAAGATAAAACCGGGCTCTAAAGTGATTTTATTGCATACAGGCGGATTACAGGGCAACCTATAATCTAGATTTCATTTGAACCATAACAGTCTGAATTAAAACAAATTATACTCATAGAAATTAATCAGAATAATGACTAACCCCATCAACCAAGCTAACTCCATCATCTCAATCATCGCGCCCGCCGTATCCCCCGTCATTCCGCCCGTAATTGAAATCATCACCCAACGCACCCAAAACCAAACAAAGGTTAATCCTAAAAAAAGGTACGGGTTTATCCAAATAACCACAATACTAAGCAACAACATCCAACCCCAAAGTACGTAACGATTAAGATGCAAAAACATACCTTGAGCGATGCCATTTAAACTCACGTACTCCGTCACAGGCATTAAATTAATTGAAGAAATTCGCCCGATAATCGGCGCTAAAAATAGAAACAGCCACGCATGATAGTCAATGATGACAACCAACACCGTCCACTTTAAAATCAACATCAAAACAAGCGCAATGCCACCGCCTGTACCAATCAAGCTGTCCTTCATCACCGCCAGTGCTTTTTGAGGGTCTCCCGATGAGCTCAGCCAGCCATCTGCGGTATCCGCAAGGCCATCTAAATGCAACCCTCCCGTACTCCATACCCAAAAAACCAATACCATTCCTGCGACAATCTGAGAAGGCAACCAAACATACAGCTGTGCCACCACAACCAGTAACAGACCAATCAAACCACCGATAACAGGAAACCAATTCATCGCTCGTCCCATGTCCTGAGCAGAAACGGAATCGTACTGAATACTGGGAAAACGGCTTAAAAACTGAACAGCCAACCAAAATGGTTTGAACATGGATACAAAACCTATAAAAGATGGAAACGGAAAAAAAAGGATTATACGTAAAAAAAACAGCCTTAAAAACTTATTTTTAATCAATTATTGAGTCGGGTGAGACTGAATCAGCTCAACCAATTTAATGAAATGTGAATTCAAAAAAGAAGGGGGGGGTATAAACTCACACTCTAAAACAAATGACTCCAACGTCATTCGAGCGGCAAAACCAATTTCAAATTTAAACAATGCCTCATTGTTTAAACCTAAAATATGCTTTAACAACACACGCATCACTCCACCATGTGTTACGACCAATATGTGATGAATCGATTCGCTGGTTGCTTGCTCTAACAATCGTTCAAACGCAATGAGAACCCGTTTTTCAAATGCAACCAACGACTCAGACTGCTTTATATTATACGTAAACGGACTTTCAAGATAACCCTGTAACCCAATGTTATCTAAATGTTTTACCTCTTCATATGACAAACCATCCCACACCCCAAAACAACGTTCTTGAAAGTCAGTCCATATTTGAATATCAAGCGATTCATGATGTTGGTAAAAAGACGCTACGGGTTCTAAGCAACGCTTGGCGGAAGAGACGACCACTCTTTCTGGCACACTGATAGAGGCAAAAACCGCCTTCATCTGCTCCTTGCCTAAAGCAGTTAACTCAGCAGGTGACTGACCTCTTAAAAAAGCCTCATCCAAACATGCTCCATGACGAACCAAATCAATTCGCATGTTCTTTATTTCACCCCTTCCGATTCTGAAACGCCCGCCTCTGCAAATGTCGCCATCTGCTCATGCAAGAGACACGCCATCTTAATTATCGAAATCGACAACGCCGCACCCGATCCCTCTCCCAAGCGTAACGATAAATCCAATAGAGGCTTAACCGCTAAACGTTCAAACACACACTGCTGTGCTGGCTCAACCGATTGATGCGAAAAGACCATCCAATTTTTAGCACTCGGTGCTATCTCACATACCACCAAAGCGGCCGCGCAGGTAATCATGCCATCAATCACCATTGTTAATCCTTTCTCAGCGCAAGCAAGGTAAGCTCCGACAAGTGCGGCAATCTCTAATCCCCCAACACACCTTAGCACCTCCAATGGCGTTGTGAATGCACGCTCATGCGTTCGCAGTGCGTGACCAATCACCTTGACTTTAACCTCTTTTTGAGCGGCATTAATTCCCGTTCCCAACCCCACAATCTCCTCAACAGAAGCGTTGCAAATTTGGGCAATCATTGCCGTAGCACTGGTGGTATTTCCAATGCCCATCTCACCTGCAATAAACAGATCCGCTCCAGCAGATAACGCTCGTTCAACGGCATGACAACCAACTGCCATCGCTTTATTGAGCATCTCCGCTGTCATGGCAGGTTGTTGTAAAAAATTAAAGCTACCAGATGCCACTCGGCATGACTGTAAATGCGCAAATATTTGCATGCCTCCCTGTGTAATATCGTTCAACACCCCCACATCAATCACTTCAAATTGAGCTTGATTGGCTTTGGCTAATACCGCAATGGCGGCACCACCCGTTGAAAAGTTTTTAACCATCTCTTGCGTCACCACCGACGGAAAGGCAGATACGCCTTCCGATGCAACGCCATGATCTGCTGCAAAAATAGATATCCACGGCGCGGCAATTTGAGGACACGCTCTACCTTGATGTCCTGCCAACAAGACGGCAAGTGACTCCAATCGCCCTAAAGAACCTTGTGGCTTGGTCAGCTGACTTTGACGAGCCAACGCTTCTTTTTCTGATTTACTCGACACTTCTTTCACATCAAACACAGCGCTTACACCACCTTAAATAAACAATAAAAACAAGTCGTTACCTAAAAAACCTCTCACTAAAACTCAACTAAAAAAATCATTTCAGCTTCATTGGTAATCCTGCGGTCACAAACATCACCTCATCCGCACTCTTTGCCACGTCTTGATGCAACCAACCTAATTCATCCACAAAGCAGCGCGTTAATTTTCCCATGGGAACCACGCCCAATCCCACCTCATTGCTCACCAAAATCACCTCCGATTTTAGTGTTGGCAACAAAGAGAGCAATGCCTTTTTCTCTTTTTCCAGACAATCTGATTCAAGTAAATTCAACGTCCACAACGTTAAACAATCAATTAACAAACAGTGTTGTTGAGCGTCTAAATGCTGTAAACAATCGGCTAAATAAAGGGGGCATTCTATCGTTTTCCAGTGGGCAGGACGATCCGCTTGATGCCGTTGAATACGACTAAGCATTTCAGTATCAACCGTCTCTTCCGAGTATTCAGCCATAACAGATGAGATATGGCTTTTTGCCGTCGCAATGTAAAAAATCTTCCCCCCCTGTTGTTCTGAGTACTTTGCGAAGGTTTCTGCATAAGCACTCTTACCAGAGCGTGCGCCTCCTAAAATAAATCGAATCAAACCCCTCTCCTCTCCCCCTTAAAAAATAGGTGGATTTTTAAGCTCATCTACTGAACGAACGACCTCTTTTGCCAACTGCTCAATAAAAATAATTTCATCCGATTTACTGTCTAAGCGCCCCTCAAGCATATCAATATCCATAATAAACCGTCCTTTAAACACTCTATTTTTTTGAGCGATATGCGTTAATTCGGTATAGTCATTCATTACCTTAATATCATAATCATATCGAGGATACGCTAAAGAGTCCGATGGGTGATCCGTTTGTTCATCTAAAAAATGCCGTTGATACGCTACTTGAATAACCAAAGCATTTGCCTTGGATTGATGACTTAACAAGCCTCTTTGATCCAGAAAATAAGTGACCTTATCCCCCAATAACTGCTTAAGCTCTGATTCGGTATGATATGTAATTTTAGGTGCGATACGCTGTGATACGGTTAATGAAACAGAACCCAGCTTAAACTGTTCACTCATTTCCGCAGTAGACTTAACGCCACTCCCCGAACAGCCAATGAGTGCCAAAAGAAATAAGCCTACCGTAATTTTTTTAAAATGATTCACTAACTGCCCATTCATCTTTCTATCAACCCTAACAACAATCAAATAAACACAATATTGAAACATAATAACCATAGAAAAGTCTAACCCAAATCCTTACATAGAAACGTGAAAAATAGTGTAAGCATTTGGAAAACCTAGGGTTTTTAAATATGCAGTCGCACCCATAGGTTCGGCGTAATATTTTAAAATCATAGGTTTTTCAAAGGGTTGCGCTAGATTCGTGTTTCTATGTAAGGATTTGGGTCTAATAAATTTAAAGCAAAAAAAAGCGGCCGAAGCCGCTAAACACACAAAGAAAACTAAACCACTTTTGACTTAAAAATTTATTAAACTCAACCTCTTAAGCCGTCTCGTTGGTTATTAATCCAACTGGTGGTAATATTTTTTCGAACAATTGTTGACGCATCTCTAAATATTGACTGATATTTTTAGAAATCGCTAAAAACTCTTCGGTCGGAATCTGACGAATCAGTTCATTCGTATTACTGTCTTTAATAAAGACCACCATATTTTGTGAATCTCTATCTCTTTCAAACTTCATATAGTTTTGAAGTTGCTTTAATTCGGTGTTTAGATTCTGCATTAACGTATCTAACTCTGCTGAATCTAATTTTGTTGTTCCTATCGAGTCTTGTGACTGGTTAGAACGTTGATCGGCCGATTCTTGCAACTTCAGTTGACTAATATCCGCTTTCTTTTGCTCGATTTTTTGAGCAACTTCTTGCTGACTTGCCCCCTGTAGGTTGCCAGAAACATTCGATTTTGTAGTATTGCCAGTAATGTTATTGATAGGCGCAGTACTGAAACTACTCGGTTGCACACCACTTATCGCGACCATACCTCCTCCTGTTCACTTTCATGAAACATTCATATAATTACTTATATGATTTCATTGAACAAGACACCTGTCAAATTTTCTTTATTCGCACTGCCACTTTGTTGTACCGAATCCAGATAACTTTGAATGTTTTGCATTCGTTTAAGTGAATCTTCATTCGGAAATTGTTTAATTATTTCATCCGTTACTCGGTCAATGACTTTAATCACTGGCGATTGTGTCGTTTTATCTACTGAAAAAGAGACCCCCATTCCAAGTTGTTCTAGCTTTGAATTCACTTGACCAACTTGTTCTTGAAGCTCTTTGCTTATTGCTTGTTGCTTGTTCAGAGATAACGCCTCAACAGATGACTCTTTCTGCTGCTGTGGTGATGGCAACGCTACCGCGGGCTTATTCTCCAACGATAGCGTGCTTTTTCCAATAACAGGTGTCGATACAGTATTTATTTCCATATCAATCCCTCCCTATTGAACCACTCCTTTCTAGCCGATTAACGTAATAGCGCTAATACGTTTTGAGAAGATTGGTTCGCCTGACTTAACATGCTCATACCCGCTTGTTGCAACACTTGGTTTTTAGCCAAATCTGCACTCTCTTTCGCAAAGTTTGCATCTTGAATACCTGAACGAGCGGCTGACGTATTTTCACTTAAGTTTTGTAAATTATCCACCGCGTATTCTAAACGGTTTTGTATCGCACCCACACCAGATCGTGCTGAACTCAATGTACTCAGCTGTATATCTAATTCTGCAATAGCATCTGCAGCAGTTGTGGTCGAATCAACAGCCTCTGCTCCTACAGCCGTTGCAATCGCAGCTCCATCAATCGTGGTAAGCGCAATAATATCATCCGCAGTCGCTTCCCAACCCACTTGCAAGTTAGTGGATACCGCGCCATTCATAATCTCAACCCCATTAAATTTAGTAGTTGTGGCAATACGCTCCAACTCGTCTGATAAAGCACTAAACTCCGCATTCATCGCCGCACGATTTTCAGTCGAGTAAGTTCCGTTTAATGACTGAATCGCCAATTCACGTTGACGTTGCATCATATTGGTCATCTCTTCCGATGCCCCATCAATGGTTTGTGCCATTGAAATACCGTCATTAGCATTACGTACTGCCATATCGGTACCCATGATTTGAGTGGTCATGTTCGTTGCTACCGCTAACCCTGCTGCATCATCTGCTGCACTGTTAATACGAAGCCCTGAAGTCAAACGTTCCATTGATGTTGCAAGATCACGACCAGAACCTTCCAGTTGACGAGTCGCATTCAAAGAACCTACATTTGTATTGATTACCATAGCCATGATAATTCTCCTTATTTTATAAAGAATCGTAATAGCCCCAAACTGGCCAGCTACTTTAGATATTGATTTGCCAAGTTGCTATGGCAAATTTTGTTTAAAACACCTTTCGGAGCTTTAAATTTTATTCTCACCAACGAGCTATCGTTGATGAAGAAACTTTTATTGCAACAATTGCAATACATTTTGCGAGGTTTGATTGGCTTGACTTAACATACTCATACCCGCTTGTTGCAGTACTTGAGTTCTTGCCAAGTTAGCGCTCTCTTTTGCAAAATCGGCATCTTCAATACCTGAACGAGCCGCTGACATGTTTTCACTCAAGTTTTGTAAATTATCCACAGTGTATTCCAAACGATTCTGTATCGCACCCACTCCAGATCGCGCTGAACTAAGCACACTAAGCTGTGTATCTAATACAGCAATAGCGGCGGCGGCATTTGTCGTCGAATCCACTCCCTCGATGGCAACCGCTCCTGCAATCACAGATCCTGCAATCGTGGTCAGGTTAATCGTATCACCCGCATTCGTTTCCCAACCCACTTGCAAGTTAGTCGATACCGCGATATTCATAATCTCAACCCCATTAAATTTAGTGGTGGTCGCAATACGATCCAATTCGGCCGATAAAGCATCAAACTCAGCATTCATTGAGGCACGGTTCTCCGCAGAATAGGTTCCGTTTAATGACTGAATTCCCAATTCACGTTGACGTTGCATCATGTTAGTCATCTCTTCCGATGCACCATCAATCGTTTGTGCCATAGATATACCGTCATTGGCATTACGAACCGCCATATCAGTACCCATTATTTGAGTGGTCATATTCGTTGCTACCGCCAAGCCAGCCGCATCATCTGCCGCGCTGTTAATTCTTAAACCAGAGGTTAAACGTTCCATTGAGATTGCAAGATCACGACCTGAACCATCCAGTTGACGTGTTGCGTTTAATGAACCAATATTTGTATTAATTACCATTGCCATGATATGTACTCCTTGTGTGTACTAATTGTGTTTTGTGTTGGATCTATTTTTTATAATTTGAGACAGTGTGTCCTGCCTTCAATTACCTTAACGGTCGGTAAACAAAAACCTTTAGGAATTATTTAATAAAAAATTAGGCAACAGGCTGAAACACTGATTACTAGAGGCTTTAAACAAAAAAACCACTCAGAGAGAGTGGCTTGTAAATGACCTAATACAGGTGTAATAAGAACGTAAAAACAAGGATGAAATGATAAAAACAGAGGGAGTACAAGGTGAATTGAGTTTACTCAAGAGAGGGTACTCTGGAGTAGAAGTTTTTAACTCAGTCTTTTTCATCCTCACTATTCAACGTATTAACAAAAGACTGTAGCCTATCTTGATCGATAAGCGGACTTTCCACCGCTTTTTGTAAAAGTGTATTCGCCGCCTCAATATCTTGTTGCTGTACCTGTAAACGAATCAGTTGAATCAACACCTCTGTGTCTTCAAACAAAAGAGGATACGCCTGATAAGCCACTATGGCACTTTTAAACTCACCTAAAACCACCAACGATTCAGCATACGTTGGCAAATATCGAGTATCCATTAGGCTCAACGCATTAAGTGCCTGTAAGCCTTTTTCAAACTGCTTTAATGAAAAAGCCAAAGGATAGAGCTGATGCTGGATAAACAACACCTTATGATTTGGGTCAACCGTTAAATAGTGAATAAGCGCATACTCAAACTCCCCCTTTAACTCCAACGACATGCCTATCGCCAGCGAGGCCACCATGGCATGTTCATTCGATTGAATCAAAGAGAGTTGACGTAAAATATCTTGAACGGCTTGGCGCTTTTTTGATTCAAACGCAACTTGCAATCTTAAAATAAACGCTTTTGGTGGATCAAAACGCTGGCTAAAACTGGCTTTTAGTGCCGTTTCATCAGTCTTCATGTGTTGAAACGCTGCTTCCAACTGTGCAACCTGTTCAGGAAAGCGTGCCTTATAATCTCTTTCAAGTTGTTGAGCAATATGTTCCAGCCAAACATAAAAACGCCCAGGAATCTGGTGTGCCATCCAATGCTCGGTTAATAATACAAAATCGGTTGTCGGTTCTATTTCTAATAACCGAAACGCAATCTCTTGCTTAAGCGAGGTCAATTTAAGTAAAAAACCGTCTGCGGCCACATTTAATCCACCAAAAAAGCCCATTAATGCATTCTGCATCTCTTGTTGCGACATGTCTGTCTCGGACTCAACGGGTTTCAAGGTTTCCATAAAGGCTTGATAACCATAATTTACCAGCGTTTGATAATCCGCCCCCACTAATTTTTCAAGCTTGGTTTTTTGTTTAAGCACCGCTTTAATTTTGGCACTTTGTTTTGACGTATCTGAGAATAACGTACGACTTAAGTGCAATCCTTTCTTAGATTCTTTAACAATATTGTCCAGCCATTTTGAATGGTGATTCACCTCCCCTTTTAAAAAGGTCTGAAAGGCTTTCTCTGTTTTCGCATTCCATTGCAAAGCCGTCTTAAACTGTTCGACAACGTTAAATTTCCCCCCCCCTAATTTAATCTGCTCAAGATTCTGATAATGAATGCCTTGTACCATAGCCGCCCCATCATTTAAATTTGATACCTTAAACTGAGGCCAATTTTTCTTAAGTTTGATGAGATGCGCCTCCAGTAAATTACGCGCATCGTACAACTGAATATTGGTGGAAACCTCCTCCCCTCTATAGTTTATCGCTTTTGTATCGCTGGCATCATTCTGTTGATTTTTAGTTTCAATACTACCCGACTCATGGCAAACCCCTTCTGAGGTAAAGCAAAAATCAACGCCCGCCAAATAAAGCTGAGGCACGCCTAAGTAGCACGCAATACCAAATAAAGCATTGGTTACGGTTGGACCATCCGAAATAAAATTTTCTTCCCCCCCTCTTGCCCATGGGAAGCGTCTTCGGCTGTATGTTTTTAAACCTGACCACTGGCGAATTAATGGGGGGTATGGATGCTCTCCCGTCACTAAAATACTGTCTTTTTGAAAGGCATACATCTCTTTTGAATAATCAAACATCAATGGATGCCCATCAAACACACCAATAAAATCAGGCGTAATGCCCTCCTTGATCAATCGTTTACAAATACGACTGGCCGCAAAAATCCATATTTTATTCTGGTTGTGTTTTAACCAAGAAATCACTTGATCCAATGAAGGCCCACCCCCCAATAAAATCGCTGGAACCTCTCCTTTTAGCTCACCCTTAATCACCGACAATGGGTGTTGTAAATCACACGAATTTTCAAGCTGCTGATTAAACGTTTTTTTAAAATCTCGATTATCAATGCGGTCAATACGAAAACGATGGAACTGCTCTTTATGAGCCACATCCAACCCTTTATAAATACTCTTTCCCTCTACCATAACCAATGAACGCAATAAAATAACCGCATTTCGAATCACATAATCTTGATCGCTATCATAAAGTGATTCATAACAAAACTGCTCAAACGTATACAACTCAAGTTTAAAATGAGAAGCCTCTTGCAACAACGTTGCTCGTGTTTTCGAAATGAACTCAATCACTTCGGGAAAATCAACACAAACAAAGCGTTGCCCAGCCGTTGCAATGGAAGCCAAATAGTCCACTAATAGCCCCGAGTCCGTTCCCAACACCACAAACAATTTATTATCTGGCAACTCCTTGCCCACAAAGGTTTGATAAATATGAGAAGAACTAGATTCCTGAAGTTGCTCTGAATAAAAACCATCTAACACGGTTTCATTTTGCAGTGTTTGAGTAAGCGTCATAAACTATTTTAAGTCCTATTAATTCGTTTTTTCCATTAAAAACCACGTAGCATCATCTTGAGGAAATTTCGTATCCCTTCTATAAATAAAACCATAATCAACCAACTTAAGGTCTGAATAAATATCTAACATTTCACCTGCAAAATCTCTTTTATAATAACGTCCTGAATTTCCACGATATTCAATTTCTAAAGGAACGGGATTGTAAGCTTCTGAAAGTAATATCCATCGAGAACTCGACTGATAAAGCTTTTCATACATCGTTAATAATTCTTTAGGGTTGGTATGCACCAATACCCCTAAAATCATTGACATTTCATACTGTTTTTTAGGCTCAAAGTTTAACGCTGACTGGTGAAATATCTCACTACATCGACCCCATTCCGATAGCTTTGACACGGCAAATTCATTAATTTCTAAAGCCGATAACGCCACATTAGGCAACAACCTATCCAAGCTATGCAAATTCAATCCAATATTTGAGCCAAACTCAATAACAGACGTTAGGGGGCCTGTTAATTGTAATATTTTTGAAAACTGTGCAATTTTACTTTTGAGCAGTACTTCGCCATCATTTCGCTGACTATAATCATCCCCAAAACTTCCTGCCCAAAAAGCTTCTTGTTCCGTTTTATATGTCATATTTATTCCTTATTTTTAAGTAATGACTCAGACTGTTCATCGATGAATTCTTTCTTCATAGGTGTGGCAAAGGCAATGTTATTAGTACATTTTTTGCCTATAATATCGTCTATGTATTTTGGCTCCATTCCCAAACCTGGGCGAATACTTCTTATATTTTTAGGCGTAAAATACTCACCTTTTTTCATTGATTTTACAACATATAACGAACGATGGCATTGGCTCTTATCTGAGTTTTGATAAGAAACCTGCCCCATCGCTTTTTGAGTTGTCTTAACGGTATTAACTAAACTAGCAAGCTCTTCAGGTTCAAGTGAAAAATCTGCATCAGGCCCACCGTCACTTCGCTTAACTGTAAAATGCTTTTCAACCATCACCGCCCCCAAAGCCGTACTCGCAATCGCAACCGTATTATCTAGAGTATGATCTGAAAGACCTACAGGAACAGAAAATCGTTGTTGCATGTCCTTAATCGTTTTTAAATTAAATGACTCCGATTTGGCTGGGTACTGACTGATGCAATGCAACAATGTCACCGCACGATTACCCGTTGCATAAACAGTATCTAATGCTTCTTGAATTTGCTCATCATTAATCACACCTGTTGAAATAATAATAGGCTTTCCTGTTAAAGCAACGCCTCTAATCAATGGTAAATCCATCGCTTCAAAAGAGGCTATCTTATAAATAGGACAATTTAAGGACTCTAAAAACGCCACTGCTGAAAGATCAAAAGGAGAGCTGAAAATAACAATTCCAATCTCTTTTGCGTATCTAAATAGCTCTGAGTGCCACTCCCAAGGGGTATGTGCCCATTCATACAAATCATACAAGTTCCGTCCATTCCATAGCCCGCCATGCAATTGAAATTCTGGACGATCTGAGTTAATCGTAATCGTATCTGCGGTATACGTTTGTAATTTAACCGCATCAGCACCCGCTTGTTTTGCAATATAAATAAGCGCTTTAGCGCGTTGAAGGTCTCCATTATGGTTTCCTGATAACTCTGCAACAATCATGCTTATCCTTGTTATTCTGAAACGTTTTAACGGCTCTTTAAAAAACGCTCAAAGGTTCCCTTTTGAATATAATCCCGAGCCTCATCTAATCCAACATTTGCAATCACATCAATGACTGAAAGGTGTGGAATAAACACGGTGTTTGTAGCTTGTACATATGGCGCTGGTTGAAAACACTGGTAAACCAAATCAATACCAGCTGAATTAAATGCACCATCCTCTTCAATATAGCCTCTTGAGCCTATCGGTGAACAATATTGATTGCAGTTTAAAAACTGACAAATTTCAATCAATTTATCTGAACGTTTACCTTTGGTAAAAATATCGCTTGAGTAATACCATTCGACCTTAATACCTAACAGCGATGCAAGAGTCTTAATAATCGGAATAGTGTAATCAATTAACCTATCTTTAGGTTCTTCGTCTTTAAGGCCTATTATTATAGATTCTAAAGCACTTAACACATCTTCTATATAAGGACTTTTAGCATACGCTTGCCTCAAGCTTTTGACATGTTTTTTTTGCCAAGATTGCTGTTGATTAACCGTAATTTGATTTATTTTAGATGAAAGGGAATGCTTTTTAATTGGAATACTTAGCAACATTTCTTGAGCATTTTGTGCCAAACGATTTCGAGATTGCCAAGATTGTTTTTCAAACTGAACATCATCTAAAAAAACAAATTTATCCACCGATTGAATCAAATTAAAATAACCGCTCCAAGGCAAATAAGTTGGTTGCATAATAGCGCATTTCATATCAAACTCATCCGTTCACTTCCCCCCAAATGACAATATCTGAATTTAAAATTGTTTTTCCTGCTTGCTCATTTTGGCAATCTAACGAAAAAACTTTAAAGTTTTTTAACTGAATATGCTCCCTTAATAAATCAATCAACTCCCATTCATCATAAAAAACCATTAATGCACCATCTTCTCCTGTTCCACTAGGCGTTGGCATTTTAAAAGTCTGTTTATCAAGTGCTTCACCTAAGCCAAAACGATAGTCTTTAGGCGTTCTTAATCGAATATAAAACGGTACCGATGATTTAATTAATTGGTTGCATTTAACCGATTGTAAAAATTGAATAAAATCTGCTCGTGTAATATAGCATGCGACACTGGGCAACAGAAAAACATCCGCCTGCAACGATTTATGTTTTAAAACAAAATCTCGCATATCTTCTGCATAAAATTGAAATTCATGTTCGTTTTGAACCATCGTAAAATTATCATTTGCATGCTCTATCGAAGAAGCGTTTAAGTCAACGCCAACAACATGATTACCGTATTGATAAGGCAATAAAAGGTTATTGCCATTACCACAACCAAACTCAAGAAAAGTAAAATCCGATTGTTTATCTAACTCCGTTTTAAAGAAAAATTTAATAAAATATTCATCAGGGTATTTTAACCCTTTCCTTGCTTTTAACATACGGTCACTCCTTATTCTTAACAGACTTTTTAAGTGCTTTATAGGCATCTAACAAAACATCCCTCATAAAAAAACTATGACCCTTTGCAACCCCTTCTAAATGAATATTATTGGGTAATGTTTGTTCAATTTGCTTTATTTTTTGAACCATTTCACGAAAAGCAACATCTTTAACAGGAAAAGTATTTCCCAAGCTTTGAACCGTTGCATGTATTTTTTTTGCTTTACGAGAAACGGCTCCCATTTTCTTGAGTTCTTCCTCAATGTCTGCAATCAATATCGATTTATCCATCTTTTTTAATTGATTTAATACCTCAACAGTACAGTGAAACATATCATCTGATGTTTTATGAATGCAAGGATACAAAGTCACTCTAAAACTTTGAAAATCAGGATCAAAGCAAGTAAAAAATGACACGTCAGTTAAAAACTTTTGATTAAAAACAAAATGAACTAAATGAGTTTGTCGAAAAGACACCCTTTTTTTCAACTTAACCGTCTTGCCTAACAAACTAAACAAGAGCAACGGGCTAGCTGTCCACCATAAACTATCTGCATTTATTTTTTGTCCATTAGAAAAGGTACATTTTATTCCTTTTTTAGACGGCTTTAACTGTGATAGCGTTGTCGATTTATATAACTCCCCTCCCTGTTTTAAAAACGTTTTTTGCATTTTTAATACCCAATCAAATACTCCATTTTTTCTCGGGTAAAAATGCATACAAGAAAGATGTCTCGATTCATCAACCGAAGAGTAAGCTAGTTTTTCATCAAAATAAGAGGATTGTTTTAATGCTTGATTGACCATAGGAGACCCCAAAATAACTCTAGGGGGTATAAAAATACGATAAGCATCTTTAATCAAAGATGAAATACCCACCCCAAACAACTTATTAAGCGCCGGTGCATAAATTGTTTGGGTAACCACTTTACCAAACGAGGTTTCTAACTGCTCTCTTAACGTATTAATATCCTTTTTTGATTCTTTTGCGTTTAACATCTCAACACATACTTGAGCATATTTTTTTTTATTTAAACAGTGAAGATCAATATAAGGACTTTGTGTATTGAACCAACCATTTGTAAAATTACCTGATTTTATAACAGGTAATCTCACCCAATCTTTAGTGTATTTTAATTTTTTGCCTAATATCAATTCATCTAAATCAACATTGCCAGTGGTCGGTACTAAGTGAGTACCATAGTCAAACCGTAACCCTTTATATTCATAACTTTTACCAAGTAAACCACCTATTTCATCTTGGGCTTCAATCAATACCACCTTCTTACCAAAGGCCTGTAAACCTCTTGCAATGAGCAAGCCAACAATACCGCTTCCAACCACAACATGCTTCATTAATACCCCTCCAATAGTTGTGAGACAAAATTGTCTGCTCCATAGACATCCACTTTTTTCACCCCATTTATCGCCATTTTCTTTAACAATTTAGGTGATTCAATAAAGGTCACTAATGCAAACGTTAAGTTTTGAACAAAATATTGATTTAATACAACCAAGCGAGCAATCTCCAAACGCTCAAACTCTCTTGCAATATTGTCTTGATTCTCCGCCGTTGGAATAACACATCCAGACACGCCTAATACAGCACGTTCATAGGCACTTCCTCCCACACTTCCTATAGCAAGGTCACTCTTAATAATTTCCAATGCCATCTCCTTAACATCACAACGCAATGTAATAAGATCATCATGTTTTTTAGCCAGCAAGCGAATTTCTTGAATATTAGGGCTTTTAGAAGAGATCACGATTCGTATTTTAATGTTTAAATTCAAACTTAAAATAACTTGGATAATCGTCGGAATTATATTTTTTTGATCGTAAGCTCCCATATTGATCAAAATAACCTTGACCGATTGAAATGCATCCATTTTTTTTTGTACAAAAGGAGTAAGTTTTGTAAAATCGGCTCTTAACAAAGCATAAGAAGGTCCAAGTAAAAGCTTAGAGGCTGATGGTAATAATTTTTGATATTTAGCTTTTTTATCTCCTAACTCAGAATCCAAAAGTATGTCACAACAATGTTTTCTATTCGCCAAATCATCAATCACACACAGTTGCTCACAAAAAGGGTAAATAGCCGATTCCCAACGCCAATCAATCTCATAATGATCAACAATACAAATGCATGGTTCATATCTTTTTAAGGTTTGTAATACCAATTCTTCAACAGACACATTACTCAAATTTTGCTTACTCTCTAAAGCTGAAAGCGCAACGACTTGATAGCCTTGTTTTTGAATATATGGAATTAAATCAGCATCGCTTTTTCGACAGATAAAAACAATACTTTTTGACTGATTTTTTAACAGCTCCGCCACAGCCAAACAACGCATCACATGCCC